>OFMV01000002.1_pt1 | contig 291855 bp, 255 predicted proteins | sample 1541881 | NCBI WGS metagenome assembly OFMV01 (sample SAMN04209220, study PRJEB22552) | human gut metagenome | biome: gut; material: feces | host: Homo sapiens | place: USA: Oklahoma
GAATTTCGCTACCTTAGGACCGTTATAGTTACGGCCGCCGTTTACCGGGGCTTCACTCAGAGGCTTCGATTGCTCTAACCTCATCATTTAACCTTCCGGCACCGGGCAGGTGTCACACCCTATACTTCCCCTTTCAGGTTTGCAGAGTGCTATGTTTTTGTTAAACAGTCCCAGCCACCATTTATCTGCGGCTGCAGTTCGCTCTAAGAGTTAATCTTATTACAAACCACAGCGTACCTTCTCCCGAAGTTACGGTACAATTTTGCCTAGTTCCTTCACCCGGGTTCTCCCAAGCGCCTTGGTATCTTCTACCCGACCACCTGTGTCGGTTTGGGGTACGGATTGTATATGTCTGTAGCTTAGAGGCTTTTCCTGGAAGTCTGGATAGGGTTACTTCTTAACCGTAGTTAATTCGTCTCGGCTCTCAGATTATCGTAAAAAGTCTTTTAACCCTTCTTACTACCTACTGCCTTTCACCAGCACAACCATCGGCTGGCTAACCTTACCTCCTCCGTCACCTCATCGCAACATATCCAAGTACGGGAATATTAACCCGTTTCCCTTCGACTACGATTTTCATCCTCGCCTTAGGTTCCGACTAACCCTGCCCCGTTTAACGTTGGACAGGAAACCTTGGTCTTCCGGCGAACGAGCATTTAACTCGTTTTATCGTTACTTGCGTCAGCATTCGCACTTGTGATACCTCCAACATACCTTCCAGTACATCTTCTCAGGCTTACACAACGCTCCCCTACCACTTGTACCTAAGTACAAATCCGCAGCTTCGGTGTCTGATTTGAGCCCCGTTACATCTTCCGCGCAGGCCGACTCGACCAGTGAGCTATTACGCTTTCTTTAAATGATGGCTGCTTCTAAGCCAACATCCTGGCTGTCTATGCCTTCCCACATCGTTTCCCACTTAATCAGAACTTTGGGACCTTAGCTGGCGGTCCGGGTTGTTTCCCTCTTCACAATGAACGTTAGCACCCACTGTGTGTCCCCTGCTTACAACTGTATGGTATTCGTAGTTTGCAATAGGTCGGTAGTTCGCAATGAACCCCTTCCTATAACAGTGCTCTACCCCCATACGCCCCTGCAGGACGCTACCTAAATAGCTTTCGGGGAGAACCAGCTATCACCGGGTTTGATTGGCCTTTCACCCCTAGTCCCAGATCATCCTCTGGCTTTGCAACGACAGTAGGTTCGGCCCTCCGGCAGGTGTTACCCTGCTTTCAGCCTGTCCAGGACTAGATCACTCGGTTTCGGGTCTACCTGCATCAACTTCTCGCCCTATTAAGACTCGGTTTCCCTACGGCTCCCTCATCAAAGTTAACCTCGCTAATACAGATAACTCGCTGACCCATTATACAAAAGGTACGCAGTCACCCTTTCGGGCTCCCACTGCTTGTACGCACACGGTTTCAGATTCTTTTTCACTCCCCTTACAGGGGTTCTTTTCGCCTTTCCCTCACGGTACTGGTTCACTATCGGTCGTCAGGTAGTATTTAGCCTTGGAGGATGGTCCCCCCATGTTCAGACAGGATACCACGTGTCCCGCCCTACTCACGCTCATATATTATGCTCTTACGTATACGAGAGTATCACTCTGTCCCCTCTGCCTTTCCATGCAGTTCTACTTGAACATATTATACTTTTGGGCTCTTTCCCGTTCGCTCGCCGCTACTTGGGAAATCTCGGTTGATTTCTTTTCCTCAGGGTACTGAGATGTTTCACTTCCCCTGGTTCGCTTCTATACCTTAAGGTATAGATGACATTGCTGTCGGGTTTCCCCATTCGGATATCTCAGGTTATTGCGCCCCTTATCGGCTTGCCTGAGCTTTTCGCAGATTAGCACGTCCTTCTTAGCCTCCTGACGCCATGGCATCCACCATGTGCGCTTATTCACTTGACCATACAACCCCGGATTGCTCCTGAATCGTATGTTCTCTTTTGCCGGAAAACATCTTAAGTCGCAATTTGCTTGTTAAAACCTTTCCTTTTACTCAGTGACTAATTGAGTTGATTTTTTTTTGTTTCAGCTTGTTTCTAGTTTTTTAAAGAGCTTTGACCGTTTTTAGTTGGTCAAGAGTTAATGTCTATACTTTCTTCTCTTTAGACGTTAAGTCTTGAACAGCTAAGTGTTTAGGTGTTCTTTTTCTTTCTTTGATTACTTACTTGAAAGTGCATGGTGGGTCTGAATGGAATCGGACCATCGACCTCACCCTTATCAGGGGTGCGCTCTAACCAACTGAGCTACAGACCCATTTATGTCTTTAAAGTAATCTTTATTTCAGTACGAACTATCTGTGTGGGCTCTTAGGAAGAAGGGTTAAATCGATAAGGAGGTGATCCAACCACAGGTTCCCCTATGGTTACCTTGTTACGACTTCACCCCAGTCATAAACCACACCGTGGTAACCGCCCTCAATAAAGTTAAGCTAGCCACTTCTGGTGCAATCCACTCCCATGGTGTGACGGGCGGTGTGTACAAGGCCCGGGAACGTATTCACCGCAACATTCTGATTTGCGATTACTAGCGATTCCGACTTCATGGAGTCGAGTTGCAGACTCCAATCCGAACTTAGGGACGCTTTTTGGGTTCCACTCCACCTCGCGGTATCGTTTCCCTCTGTACGCCCCATTGTAGCACGTGTGTAGCCCTGACCGTAAGGGCCATGATGACTTGACGTCATCCCTGCCTTCCTCCAGTTTGTCACTGGCAGTCTCCTTTGAGTTCCCGGCTTTACCCGCTGGCAACAAAGGACAAGGGTTGCGCTCGTTGCGGGACTTAACCCAACATCTCACGACACGAGCTGACGACAGCCATGCAGCACCTGTCTGTAAGTTCCCGAAGGCACCCTCACCCTTCAGTGAGGTTCTTACGATGTCAAGATCAGGTAAGGTTCTTCGCGTTGCGTCGAATTAAACCACATGCTCCACCGCTTGTGCGGGCCCCCGTCAATTCATTTGAGTTTTAACCTTGCGGCCGTACTCCCCAGGCGGTCAATTTATTGCGTTAGCTGCGGAACCCAGACTATCGCCCAAGCTCCTAATTGACATCGTTTACGGCGTGGACTACCAGGGTATCTAATCCTGTTTGCTACCCACGCTTTCGCATATGAGCGTCAGTATTTGCCCAGGAGACTGCCTTCGCCTTTGGTGTTCTTCCAGATATCTACGCATTCCACCGCTACACCTGGAATTCCGTCTCCCCCTGCAATACTCTAGTCCACCAGTTTAGTATGCTGTTCCCAGGTTGAGCCCGGGGATTTCACATCCTACTTGATGAACCGCCTGCATGCCCTTTACGCCCAGTTATTCCGATTAACGCTTGCACCCTCCGTATTACCGCGGCTGCTGGCACGGAGTTAGCCGGTGCTTCTTCTGAGGGTAACGTCATTTTTTTCCTCCCCTCCGAAAGTGCTTTACAACCCGAAGGCCTTCTTCACACACGCGGCATGGCTGCATCAGAGTTTCCTCCATTGTGCAATATTCCCTACTGCTGCCTCCCGTAGGAGTCTGGGCCGTGTCTCAGTCCCAATGTGGCTGATCATCCTCTCAGACCAGCTAGAGATCGTCGCCTAGGTGAGCCTTTACCTCACCTACTAGCTAATCCCGTTTGGGCACATCTGATAGCGAATTCCTTCTTTCACCCTAAGGCTGTATGCGGTATTAGCAGTCGTTTCCAACTGTTGTCCCCCTCTATCAGGTAGTTTCCCAAATCTTACTCACCCGTCCGCCACTCGTCATCAAGAAAAGCAAGCTTTTCTTATGTTACCGTTCGACTTGCATGTATTAGGCCTGCCGCCAGCGTTCAATCTGAGCCATGATCAAACTCTTCGAATATAAAGATTTTGATTTGCTTTTGTGTTCCTTCATTCAGTACATTCTTTCAACCGAATTTCTACACATCTTTGTTTTTTAAACCCTCTTCCGAGGGCCCACACAGATTGTCCGTACTTGTTTTTAAAGAACTTTTATAAAACTGCTTGAGTTTTATTTTTTGCGTTGTCGTTCGTGACAACGGAAATGCATTATAGACTTTTTTTGATTGTTGTCAAATTATTTTTTATTAATTTTTCAACTTTTTTCAGCCCATTAATATCTACCACCCACTAGAACCGCTTGTTTATGCTATTTAGCTTTAAGCTTATTTGTGAGTGCACTTTTAAGTTTAGTTCATTTTTCTGATTAATCAAATTTACAACTAAAGATTAATGGTTAATTAATCTTTTATGTGTTGTCGCTGTCTTGATCGATTTGACTTTTCTCAATTTTCTCAGTCAAAAAAAAGGCAGGGATTTTCCATCTCTGCCTTCTTAATCAGTTATTCACTGATATTATGATTTTGCCTTACAGCTTAGTTTGCCCTCTGAGTCAACTTCTAAGATTAAAGCCTTATTTACAGGGATCTTACCTGATAGCAATAACTTAGCTAAAGGATCAGCAATCTCATTCTGAATTGCTCTACGTAAAGGTCTTGCACCAAATACTGGATCAAAGCCTACTGTAGCAACTCTATCGTAGATGCTCTCACCTAAGGTTAAATCGTAGCCTTCATTCTTTAATCTCTTTGATAGAGTCTCAAGCTGAATCTTAGCAATGCTCTTGATGTTCTCACGAGTTAATGGGTGGAATACCACAGTCTCATCAACACGGTTTAAGAACTCAGGCTTAAAGTGCTGCTCAAGAATTGCTAAAAGTTTCTTCTTGATAGTATCGTAATCACTCTTCTCACTCTCCTCCTGGATCATGCTTGATCCTAAGTTTGAGGTCATAATGATTACAGTATTCTTGAAGTCTACTGTTCTTCCCTGACCATCGGTCAAACGTCCGTCGTCTAATACCTGTAGCAAGATGTTAAATACATCTGGATGAGCCTTTTCGATCTCATCGAGCAAGATGACAGAATATGGACGACGACGTACAGCTTCTGTCAAGTAACCGCCCTGCTCGTATCCAACATATCCTGGAGGAGCACCAACCAGTCTAGAAACAGTGTGCTTTTCCATAAACTCAGACATATCGATACGTACCATAGCTTTTTCTGTATCAAACAGGAATTCTGCTAAAGCTTTACATAACTCAGTCTTACCAACACCAGTTGGACCTAAGAACATGAATGAGCCAATTGGACGATTTGGATCAGATAGACCTGCTCTGCTTCTTCTGATTGCATTAGCAATAGCTTCAACAGCCTCGCCCTGACCGATAACTCTCTTGTGAAGAGCATCTTCCATTCTTAATAACTTCTCGCGCTCACCTTCTAGCATCTTAGCTACAGGAATACCTGTTGCCTTAGATACTACCTCGGCGATTTCAGCTTCAGTTACTTTGTTCTTAACTAACTGTGTACCCTGACCTTGAGTCTTGCTTGATTCTGAGATCTGCTTTTGCAAAGTAGGAATAATGCCGTACTGCAATTCACTCATACGGTTTAAATCACCATTTCTCTTTGCTACATCAAATTCATGACGGGCACTATCCAACTTAACCTTGAGTTTCTGAGTACCCTCTAAGATTAACTTGTCATGCTTCCAAATGTCATTTAGTCTTGCGTATTCCTTCTCGCCTTTTGCGATCTCATCGTCAATAGCTGCTAGACGTTTCTTACTTGCATCATCAGTCTCTTTTGCAACAGTCTGACGCTCCATCTTTAACTGGATCAAACGTCTGTCTAACTTGTCTAATGGCTCTGGCTTTGAGTCAATCTGCAATCTGATGCTTGCAGCTGCCTCATCGATTAAGTCAATAGCCTTATCAGGTAACTGTCTGTCAGTAATATAACGGTTTGACAGTGTTGCTGCAGCTACAATTGCAGGATCGGTGATCTGTACATGATGATGAATTTCGTAACGCTCTTTTAGACCACGCAAAATAGCAATAGTGTTTTCAACTGAAGGTTCGCCAACATATACCTTCTGGAAACGACGCTCTAGAGCAGCATCCTTTTCAATGTACTGACGATACTCATCTAGTGTAGTTGCACCCATGCAGTGAAGATCGCCACGAGCAAGGGCTGGCTTTAGCATATTGCCAGCATCCATAGAACCTTCTGACTTACCAGCACCAACCATGGTGTGTAACTCATCAATGAACAGGATGATCTTGCCTTCTTCTTTTGCTAGATCGTTTAAAACAGCCTTTAAACGTTCCTCAAATTCACCACGGTATTTAGCACCTGCAATCAGTGCCCCTAGGTCTAAAGACAGAACTTTCTTGTTACGAAGGCCTTCTGGAACCTCACCTTTAACAATACGTTGAGCCAAACCTTCAACAATTGCAGTTTTACCAACACCAGGTTCACCAATTAACACTGGGTTATTCTTGGTTCTTCTTTGTAGAACTTCCATGGTACGACGGATCTCGTCATCACGACCGATAACAGGATCCAACTTACCCTTTTCAGCTCTCTCTGTTAAATCAATACAATACTTCTTTAAAGCACCACGTGTATTTTCAGCATTTTCATCATTAACGTTCTTGCCACCACGCATTTCTTTTAAGGCAGCATTAACCTTTGCTAAGGTTAAGTTACAACGAGTAAAGATCTCCTTTAATTCAGGATCACCTTCCATAGCAGCTAAAACGAATAATTCTGATGAAATGTAACTGTCGCCACCCTTTTGAGCTAAACCGTCACAAATATTAAGCAGCTTTCCAGTTTGAGGTGAAAGTTGCAGATCACCTGCTACGCCTTCAACCTTTGGCAGTTTATCTACTGCCTTATCAACCAGTAACTTTAAAGCTGTAGGATCAGAACCTGCTAATGTAACTAAAGGTCTGATAGCACCATCTTCTTGGGCTAACAGAGCTGACATTACATGTACTGGTTCAATGAACTGATTGTCATGTCCGACAGCTAAAGACTGAGCATCGGCTAGTGCTTCTTGGAACTTTACAGTAAATCTGTCTAAGCGCATTAGAGCCTCCTCATTTTTAAATCTTGTTTCTTTTATCTTGTCTATAAAACAATATGGGGATGCTTTGTTAAATTTAAAGGATATTTTCAAATAAAAAATTCTTTGGGGAAGGTGATTTTCTTGTTTTATTTCAGCGTTTTCTAAGGGAATTTAATTACGCTAAATCAGACTGGATAAGGGGCTTGATGATAATAATGATTAGTAAAAAAGATCTTAAGCAAAAGATGAACTGATAAACTTTTATCATTAAGGTCTGCCTTTAAAAAGTAAGACAGATGCTTTTAATTTTATAGATTTGAACAAATCACACTAGCCATACGACCAGTTCTTTTAGCTCTTCTGTAAGAATAGAGTAAATTTGGATTTTGATAGGTATCAACTTTGCTATCTGCAACCTTTGAAACACCTACGTTTTCTAATTGCATCCTAGTTAAAAGAGGAAGTGAGCACAGGTATTTACCATTGCCTTTTTTAGTAAAGGCACGTGATGCTTCAGGCAGAATACTTTGAAATTTATCTAAAAGTTCACTTCCTACCTCAAAGCTCTCTGGTCCAATGCATGGACCTAAGTAGGCATAGATTTCACTTTTAGAGTGCTCTCTTATAAGAGCTACAGCATTTTTGATGATGTTTGAGTACACACCTTTCCAACCGCAGTGAACAGCTGCGATAACATTCCCCTCTTTTGTAGTCATCAAAAGAGGGAGACAGTCGGCTGTGAGTACAGCTAAAGCTACAGTACTGTCACAAGTTACAATGCCATCAGCTTCAACTCCTAAAGAAACAGGTGTTTTGCCTTCTAGCATCTTTTCACATTCACAAACATCGTTTTTATCTACTAAAATCACTTTATCAGAGTGAGTCTGATTCATAAAAACGACTTTTTTTGAAAGGTGTTTTTCTAAAGCTAATCTGTTTTGTAACACGGCTTGGGGCTCATCTTCAACATGAAGACCTAAATTGAAGGATGAATAGTCACCTTCACTTTTTCCTTCCAAACGTGTGGTATATAAAGCCTTTACAGGAATATCCTCAAAGGCATTTACTGCTACAAAACTAGATCTTGCCACCATTTACTTTTTCATCCTCTCTTAAAAGATTGATGAGATTTGTAAAATCATCAGGCAAAGGCGCATCAAAAGACATCATCTCACCTTTAATAGGATGCATAAACTCAATATGCGCTGCATGTAAGGCCTGATGGCGGTAGTGCTTTAGAGCTTCTGTTAACTCTACACTTGCGCCTTTCATGATCTTCAAACGCTTGCCACCATAGGTCATATCACCTAACAGAGGGTGATCAATTGATGCCATATGAACTCTGATCTGATGAGTTCTACCAGTCTCCAGTCTCAGTTTTACTAATGTATGTTCACGGAACTGTTCCATCACACGATAGTGAGTAATAGCCTCGCGCCCCATACCATCGCAAACAACAGCCATTCTCGTTCTGTTGTAAGGATCACGATTGATGTCAGCTTCAATGGTGCCACCTGAGGTAATCAGACCTTCACAAATAGCCTCATACTCACGCACAACATCATGCTTACTGATTGCTCTGACAAGTTTAATCTGAGCATACTTAGATAAAGCAATTACCATAAGACCAGAGGTGTCTTTATCCAAACGGTGAACAATTCCAGCTCTAGCTAAACTTGCTGTTTGTGGATAGTGGTATAACATGGCGTTCATCACCGTGCCGTCTTTACAGCCCGCTCCTGGATGTACTACCAAGCCTACAGGTTTATTGATGACAATTAAATCCTCATCCTCATAGATCACATCTAGTGGGATGTTTTCAGGTTTTGCATCCAAATCTTCGCGCTCTGGGGCTGTAAGTTCAATCTCCTGACCTGCGGCTACCTTGGTGCTTGACTTTGTTACAACTACACCATCTAGTTTTACCAGACCGTCTTTAATAAACTGACCTAAGGTACTTCTTGAGTTGCTGTCATCAAAAGATGCTAAAGCAGCATCAAGTCTTTTACCATGAAGGTCATCTGTTACTGTATAATGAAAAATTTCAGACATAAGTTAATTTTTACATATTTTCTTTACATATTTACTGTCACTTAAGATAACATATACGGCAGATAAATTTAAGAAAAAACATGAGGCAGAATTTGATGTTCAAGAAGATTTTTTTACCGGTGTTAATTGCTTCTGCACTCTCTTTAACAGCCTGTTCTTCTGATTCCATTGAAAAAGACGGGATTCCTGATCTTTCTCAGGAGGCTTTGCATTCTAAGGCTAGACAGTATATGGCTGTAGGTGATTTTGGCTATGCTAAAGACTATCTAGAAGCTTTAGACTCCCGTTATCCATTTGGCGAGCTTACAGATCAGACACAGCTTGATATGATTTATGTTTACTATAAATCAAGAAAATCCGATCTGACCACCGCTGCTATTGAAAGATATTTAAGACTAAATCCTACCTCTCAGTACACAGACTATGTAATGTACATGAAAGGCCTGAACGAGATCCAGAAACACGGCACTTTAATTCAGGATTACCTCGGTTTTGACAGATCACAAAAAGATCCTCAAACCTTATATGACGCTTTTCAAGCTTTCAAAGACTTAATTGAGACTTACCCAAATTCTCCATATGCTAACGATGCTTATCACCGTTTAATTTGGGTTAAGGATCAGTTAGCAAAGCGTGAGTGGGCAATTGCCTCTTACTACCAAGAAAGAGGTGCTTTAATTTCAGCAATCCGTCACTGCCAGACCATCATCTATACTTATTATGATTCACCATATACCAAGAAGGCATATGACCTCATGATTAGGAACTTAGATGAATTAGGGTTAAAACTACCTGCTGACAATGCTAGAAAAGTTATGGCAGCATCTCACTTTGAATAACCTTTACCTATCTAAAAGAGCAGCTTAAGCTGCTCTTTTAGTCTTGTGTCTTTACCATAGTTCTTTTACTCTTCCCGTGAATAACTTTATCTATAATCCCCCTAAAACACCTTTTTTAACCGTTCTCTATGAAGATGAGTACATCATGGTCGTAGACAAACCCTCGGGACTTTTATCTGTACCGGGTCGAGAAAAGGCTAACTATGACAGTATTCTTTCAAGAATTTGGGAGTCCTACCCTGATGCCATGGCAGTACACAGACTTGATATGGACACTTCAGGTCTTATGGTTGTTGGCCTTAAAAAAGAGTCTATTTCAGCTTTAGGCAGAATGTTTATGCAAAAAGAAGTACATAAACTTTACTATGCATTAGTTGATGGAAAGATTGATGATAAAGGCAAAGTAGAACTTCCTATTCGCTGTGATCTTGAAAGACGACCTTTACAGATTGTAGATTTTGAGCAGGGAAAGTCATCTATTACTCTTTATGAACGAGTAGATAACTTTGGCGTTGCTTTATTTGTTAATGAGAAATGTGAGCATAAAACTGATGACATCAGTTTGGTTAGGCTTACCCCTGTTACAGGTCGTTCACATCAATTGAGAGTGCATTTAGCTTCAATTGGACATGCTATTTTAGGTGACAGATTTTATGCTGATGATAAAGTACAGGCAAAGTCAAAAAGACTTTGCCTGCATGCTTATCATCTTGAGTTTAATCACCCTATTTCTAAAGAGAAACTCTCTTTTGAAACTAAGGCTGAATTTCTTATTTAAGTCCGCGCTCTTTTTTAATCAGATCAAAAGCAGCCTGAATATCTTTTGCTTTCTCGGTATACATACGGATCATTTCCTCAGTTAAACCTTGTGATGCTAATCTGTCAGGATGGTACTTTAACATCAGTCTGCGATGAGCTTTTTTGACCTCATCATCACTAGAACTCTTGTCTATGCCTAGTACTTTATAGGCAGCATCTAGCTTTGACTGACTTTGGTATTGCTCATTGTATGAACTGTTGTCATTACTATAGCTATCATTATTCTCATAACTGTTGCCATAAGCAGAGCTTGAGTTATCCTGATATCCGCTCTGAGAGCTACTCTCATAGTTATAGTCTGAATTTTTAAAGCGCTGTGAGAACATCATCTCACTGTATCTAATGGTAATTAAGCGCTCCATTGACTGCACTGAGACACCTAGACTTGCTGCTAGAATAATCAGTCTGTCATGTTCTTGCTTTGCTAGAACTCCATCAGAGAGAGCAACCTGAATCTGAATTTCTAAGATATAGTCTACAAAAGCATCATTGTCGCCAATAATCGCTTTTAACTCTGCTACTTTTGCATCGATATTAAAATCAGGTTGTTTACCTGCATTAAAGGCTGTCATAGCAGTCTTTCGTGCATTCTCATCTAACTGCATCATTTCCATGACGCTATAAGCAGAACCGATGTGTTCTTCATTGATTCTGCCTGCTCCTCTGGCAATATAGCCCATAAAGGAGAAAGTAATATCGACTAGTGCTAAGTTGTAATTGGCCCCTTTAGAAAAAGCGTTATAAGCCTTTTGTCTTTTCTCGTTTTTCTCTAATCTTGGTTTATCAAATACAAAGTAACCTATAAGAGCGCAAACCACGGCTACTACTATATTGTGACCAAAGATAAATCCTAACAAGAAGCCTAAAATTGTACCGGTAAGTTTCATGTTTTACCTATTAAAGTAAATTAAATGTAATCGCTGTAGATCTTCTTTAAATAATCATAAGCAACCTGCACAGATTTTGCTGTATCTGTATAAATCTCTACCATATCAGGAGATAAATTTTGAGCAGCCAGTCTATCAGGATGATACTGGAACATCATCTTTTTGTGAGCTCTCTTTACATCATCAAAGGTTGCATTACTGTCTAGACCTAAAATGCTTAATGCTTGAGCTACTTTATCACTTGAAGCTGATGTGTTAGATGATCTTCTGCTATCTGAGTTATTTGAATTACCCCTATTAGAGTTACTATTTGCAGAATTGTAGTTAGATGATTTGCTCTTATCGTCATTATCATTACTAGTGTTACTCTCTTCATGAGAGTACTCATAATGATTGCTTGACTTATTTTTCTCATCATCAAACTCTTTAGCAAATCTTGCTTCAGCACCTTTTGACTGGAACAGTCTTTTTAAGGCTGCTTTAGTAGACTCCAGCGCTGTTGCAATATTAACTAAGCGGTCTTTGACCTCATAATTCATTTCACCATCAACAGAGGCAATTAAGTATGCATAGGTCAAAACATACTTCATGTAATCTCTGTTTTTACCTATATTGGTTTTATATGAGTTTACAAAAGAATCAAAATCAAAAGACCTATCTAAAGCGCGATTAAAAGCTTCAACGGCGACAGCCCTTACCTCTGATGAAACTTTAAAGTGAGCAATTACCTCTTCAGCATTTTTAATATATACACCAAGATCTTGCTGTGTGGCTAAACAGTATCCTGCTACAGTGTAAATATTCTCATAAAGTGAGACTTTATCTTCTCTATTCCTTTTTTGAGTCTTTTTCATCTCGCGCTCAAGGCGTTTTTGTTCTTTTTTTAATTGCTCTTCTTGAGCTTTTTTAGCCTCTTCTTCAAGTTTAAGCGTTTGCTTACGATAAAGACGGTAGTCATAAGACAAAAAGCCCACCATTGGGCCTAAGATTACTAAAAATAAAAAGAAATCAGAGATTAGATACAGAATAAAACCTGCTATAAGGCCTATTCCTGCTCCTAAATATGTTAATTTTACTTTCACTGTCGTATTGAATCGTTATTATCAAACTTGTAAAGAGTCTTAACTTTACAAGTTAGGTCATGCACAATTATGCTGAATTTTTACTTAATTATAACTGCTTTTCTTTAACGTAATTATTAACTGTGTCAAGTCTTTGAATTGTGCCTACATCAAACCACTTACCTTCTAAAAGCGCTCCTGTAAGGATCTTTTCTTGAGACCACTTTTCAAAGTATGGTAACAAAGGCTCTTTTTTTATTTCGTGATGTTCAAAACCTTGACATGAATAAACAGCTGTACCTGAGAAGGTATAACCAGTTCCACGTGTACACATTCCTTTTTCATCTAATGAAAAGTCACCTTTTAAATTGTGCTCAGGATTATTAACTAAATACAGTCTTGCCTGTACTCCTGTTTTTAAAGGAATTAAAAACTGTTTATAGTCGCCATCAATAAAGGTATCTCCGTTTACAACTAAAAAGTCTTCACCTTCGAAAAATGGTAACGCATTGATAATTCCACCTGCTGTTTCAAGACCAGAATCGCCTTCAACAGAGTGAGTGATGTTAACTCCAAACTTATGACCGTCGCCTAGATAAGACACAATCATAGAGCTCAAATAAGCACTGTTGATAAGAATGTCTGTAACCCCTGCCTTTTTTAACTTTTCTAAATGCCACTCGATAAGGCTTTTATCTCCAACCTTAACTAGTGGTTTTGGACAGGTATCAGTGATTGGGCGTAGTCTTTCACCACGTCCTGCAGCCAAAATCATTGCCTTCATTAGAACTTTCCTACTACGTATTTTTCTATGATGTTTTGAAGTTTTTCTAAACGCTTATCAACCTTACATTCTTCAAGCACATAATTGATAACACGAGGCAGATCTTTTAAATAAGCGTTCTTACCGTCTCTTATGCTCAAGCGGCAAAAGATACCTAAAACTTTTACATGTCGCTGCAATGAGGTTAAGGTAAGTTCATAGCAAAACTCATCATATGACTTATTCTTTAAATACCCCTTTTCTTTAAAGGTATCATAGGCATATTGTTTTAACTTTGTTAAAAGCTCTTTATCTAAGACCCCATAGCAATCAAATAAAAGTGAGGCTAAATCATATAAAACAGGACCTTTTACCATATCCTGAAAATCGATTATGGCTAATTGCTCACTTTTGCCTTCACCACATACCATTAAGTTACGGCTGTGATAATCACGGTGCATGGCACATTGTTCCTGTGATAAGCAGTTTTGAACTAAAAAGTCATAGCTCTCTATAAGAGATTTTTGCTCATCATCGCTTAACTTTGCATTTAAAGCTTTATCTAGCATCCAGGTATCAAATAAAGAGAGTTCAAACTCGATAAACTTTTTATCAAATAAAGGTAACTCAAGATCGATTGCTGCAATAGTTGGAAGTAAAGAGATTGCCTTTTGGTAATAGTAAAGCTTGTCTCCTTGTGCACTTGCATTTGCAAAGGTCTTGTCACCTAAATCAGAGATGAGCATAAAGCCTTTATCAAAATCATAGGCAACTAGCTTAGGAACAGTAATACCCGCTTTAGATAAAGCTGTATCGATAGCTACAAATTCTCTATTTTTTTGAGTCTCAGGAGGAGCATCAACTGCAATGAGATTTTTATTTAAGACACGAAAATAGCGACGGAAGCTGGCGTCGCCATTTAAAGATAAAAGCATTACTTTATCATCTAAAATAATGCTTTTTACATATTGGGTTAAAGCTTCTAATCTAGAATCAGTCACGCTTGAATACCAGATCCCAGACACCATGTCCAAGTCTCTGACCACGAAGTTCAAACTTAGTTAGAGGACGCCAGTCAGGTCGTGGGATATAAGTGCCATCAGGAGAAGTGTTTGAAAAACCTTCAGCTCTGGTCATCACATCCAACATCTGCTCAGCGTAATTCTCCCAGTCAGTTGCCATTCTGAACTGACCACCATGCTTGAACAACGGTTTAACCAACTTAACAAAGTCATCATTGATAAGACGACGTTTGATATGTCTCTTCTTAGGCCATGGATCAGGGAAAAATATCTGAAGAACATCCACGCTCTCTGGAGCTAAGCACTTAGACAAAACCTCAAAGGCATCAAATTTGATAACTTTGACGTTAGTAAGCTGATTTTCTTCAATCAGCTTTAATGCTGAGCCTACCCCAGGTGGGTGAACTTCAATTCCCAGGAAATTACATTCAGGAGCATCCTTTGCCATTTGCACAAAGGATACGCCCATGCCAAATCCGATTTCTACAACCAATGGAGCCTCACGGCCAAAAATAGCTTTAAGATCTAGGGGCTTTAAGTCCTCTACATCTACCATATACTTTGGTCCTAACTCTTCAATGGCACGAACTTGACCTTCGGTCATACGACCTGCACGTACCACAAAAGATTTGATTCTGTGATGCTCAGCCTGATGGTTCTTTTCAGGATTTTCGTTAGAGTCTTTAATAACTTCTGTCATGTTTTTAATTAGATTAACTCTAACTTCTGCATCTCTGCCTTAATTTCTTCACGTAATGACTGACTTACTGGAAGAATTGGCAGACGGCTTTCTTCAGAGCATAAGCCTAATAAGGAAGCAGCATATTTAGCAGGAGCTGGGCTTGGCTCTTTGAACATTAACTTATGAAGTTTCATTAACTTCAACTGCTCATTTGCTGCTTCTTCCCACTTCTTATCTAAAGTTAAGTTTTGAACCTTAGCAACTAAAGCAGGAGCTACGTTTGCAGTTACAGAAATCACACCTTGACCACCTGCTACGTTAAAGCTTACGGCAGTTGAATCTTCACCTGATAACCAGATAAAAGGTTTCTTGATTAAGTTACGCTCAATCCATGGACGCTCTAGGTTACCAGTAGCATCCTTAATACCGATAATTCTCTCTAACTCAGATAACTTAGCAACAGTTTCTGAGGTGATATTTACAACGGTGCGGCCTGGTACGTTGTACAAGAAGATAGGTAAATCAGTATTGTCATGAACCATCTTGAAGTGTGCATATAAACCTTCCTGATTAGGGCGGTTGTAGTAGCCAGCATTATGTAAAAGGCTGTCTGCACCAGCATCTTTGGCTGCATTTGATAAGTTGATTGCTTCAACTGGGTTGTTGGAACCGGCACCTGCCATAACTAAAATACGACCTTTTGCTGCATCACATACAGTCTTGATTGCAGCAATGTGCTCTTCAAAAGTTAAGGTTGGACACTCACCTGTAGTACCGGTTACTACTAAGCAAGTAGTTCCATTCTTAATGTGGAACTCTACCATGCGCTCTAGTGCTTCATTATCAACTTTGCCATTTTTAAATGGTGTGATTAAAGCAACCATTGAACCCTGATATTTTTGCATCTTATTCACCTTAATTATTGCAAAAACTAAAAAAGTTTATTTAAGCTAATTCTGTTATAGATAGCTATTTTATAGCTATCAGAAAAATAGCTAACTTTTAACAAGTTAGCTATTTAAAATTAGTTACGTCTTAATGTTGGGAACAGAATTACATCACGAATGGTCTGAGCATTTGTGAATAACATTACTGTTCTATCAATACCAATACCTTCACCTGCGGTTGGAGGTAAACCGTACTGCATTGCGTTGATATAATCCTCATCGTAGTACATAGCTTCGTCATCACCGTGCTTCTTAGCCTCAGCCTGCTGACGGAAACGACCTGCCTGATCATCAGGATCATTTAACTCAGAGAAACCATTACCAATCTCACGGCCACCGATGAAGAACTCGAAGCGATCAGTAAATTCTGGATCTGAATCTGTTCTTCTTGCTAATGGAGATACCACTGCTGGGTAGCTAGTAATGAAGGTAGGCTGCTGCAGATTTGCTTCTACTAACTCATCGAATAAAGCTGTAATGTAGTGGCCTAAAGTCCAGCCTTCCATTAACTCGATGTGGTGCTTCTTACATAGAGCTCGAGCCTTTTCATCATTCTCAAGATCTTCCATAGTAATGCCATTGCCATACTTAACAATAGACTCTTTCATGGTTAATCTGTCAAATGGTTTAGCAAAATCTAAATCAAGACCTTCTTCACCTTCTTTACCATAGTGGATCTTAGTTGTACCTAAAACTTCCAATGACATCTTCTTGAAAAGATCTTCGGTAAAGTCGATTAAGTCGTGGTAATCGTGGTATGCCATATAGAATTCCATCATAGTGAATTCTGGGTTATGACGAACATCGATACCTTCGTTTCTGAAGTTACGGTTGATTTCGTAAACACGCTCAAAACCACCTACAACTAGACGCTTTAAGTACAGCTCTGGCGCAATACGTAGATACATATCCATATCTAAGGCATTGTGGTGAGTTACGAATGGTTTAGCGTTAGCACCGCCAGGAATTACATGCATCATAGGAGTTTCAACTTCCATGAACATATGCTCGTTCATGTACTTTCTTATGAATGAAACTACTTTGGTACGGATCTCAAAGGTACGACGTGAATTCTCGTTAGCAATCAAGTCAACGTATCTCTGACGGCAACGAGCTTCCTGATCGGTTAAACCGTGGAACTTCTCAGGTAGTGGACGTAATGACTTAACTAATAAACGTAATGCGCTTACATGTAAGGTCAACTCGCCAGTCTTAGTCTTAAATGCAAAACCGGTTACACCGATGATGTCACCTAAATCTAATTTCTTGAAAACATCCTGATAAACACCTTCAGGTAAATTATCGCGAGCTACGTAAATCTGAATACGACCGCCCATATCCTGCAAGGTTGCAAATGAAGCTTTACCCATAACACGGCGGGTCATAACTCGACCTGCAATAGTGTAGGTATTCTGTTCTTTTTCTAAGGTCTCATTGTCTTTGTCTGCACATGCTTTGACAATATCTGATGAGAATGCATCGCGACGGAAGTCGTTAGGATAAGCCTGACCTTGTGAACGTAGAGCCTCAAGTTTCTCACGACGTTCTTTCATAACGTTGTTGAGGTTCTCTGCAGTACCAATGTTTTCTTGTGACATTTTTAATTTTCCTAATTTATAAGTTTAAAGTCCTGACTTTAAACTTGCTTCAATAAACTGGTCTAAATCACCGTTTAACACTTTTTGTGTGTCGCGGCATTCAACACCTGTGCGTAAATCTTTAATACGAGCATCATCTAGAACATATGATCTGATCTGACTGCCCCAACCGATATCAGACTTGCTGTCTTCAATCTCTTTCTGGACACTCTGTCTCTTTTCAAGTTCTAGAGTATAAAGTCTTGCTCTTAACTGTTTCATAGCCTGATCACGGTTTTGAAACTGTGAACGCTCGTTCTGACATGAAACCACAATACCTGTTGGTATATGAGTAATTCTTACAGCTGATTCGGTTTTATTAACATGCTGACCACCAGCACCTGATGATCTGTAAACGTCTACTCTCAAGTCAGCTGGATTGATGGAAACTTCAATGTTGTCATCAATTTCAGGATAGACATAAGCAGAACAGAATGAGGTATGTCTGCGATTATTAGAATCAAAAGGTGATTTTCTAACCAGACGGTGAACGCCGGTTTCGGTTCTAAACCAGCCATAGGCATGATCACCTTCAAAACGTAAGGTAGCTGACTTAATACCAGCAACTTCACCTTCTGACAATTCAGTTACTGTAACATTAAAGCCGTGTTTTTCACCGAACTTCATGTACATGCGCATTACCATTTCAGCCCAGTCTTGAGCCTCAGTACCACCAGAGCCTGACTGAATATCCATATAACAAGGATCATTGTCATTAGGACCTGAGAACATTCTCTCGATTTCAAGACGTTCTAAATCGTGGCTTAATTTGTCTGCTTCTGCTTGAGCTTCTTTCTCAAGCTCAGGATCGTTCTCTTCTTTGGCCATTTCTTCTAGGGTTAACAAATCATCAAATCCCTGGTAGAGATTCTTAAAATTGGTAACCACAGCAGTTAAAGTTTGTCTTTCTTTGCCAAGTTCTTGAGCTTTTTTTGGATCATCCCAAAGCTTTGGATCTTCTAGAAGACCGTTTACCTCTTCTAAACGTTCGGTCTTACTCTGCAGGTCAAAGATACCCCCTTAAGGCATCTGCGCGCTCTTTTAAGGCTGCGACCTGATCTTTTATGGAGATGGTTTCTAACACGCTTTAATCTCTAATATCTATCTAGTTTAGCTTCTTGAAATTTAAACTTAGATTATAACAAATCAGACGCCGATGTGCAGTGTTTGTCACTTTTATGCTTACTTTTATTCCATAGTTTTGCTCTTATAGGCCATGACTTTTATCAATTCTTTTATTTCAAATAATAAATAAAAAGATGATCAGATCCAAAAAATCATTTAAATTGAGCAAATGGCAATATGTGGTATCATGTCACCTAATGACACAGTATCGAATGTAGGAATTATTATGTTACAAGATGATATCAAAGCAACTGTGAAAATGGCTCTAGAAGAGGACTTAGGCGGTAAACTGGATCCTACTCTTGATGTTACTTCACAGCTTATTGATGAAAACGAAAGCGACGAAGCAACTGTTATTACCCGTGAAGCAGGTATTTTCTGCGGTAAGGCATGGGTTGAAGAAGTTTACAGACAGTTAGGCAATAAAGTTGAATTAACTTGGTTTGTAAAAGACGGCGATGCTATTGAGCCTGGTGAGCAGTTATTCCATGTAAAGGGCAATGCCCGTACCATGTTAACAGCTGAAAGAACTACCTTAAACTTTGTACAGACATTATCTGGTGTTGCAACTGAAGTATCTAAATATGTAAAAGCAATAAAAGATACCAACTGCAAACTATTAGATACCAGAAAGACAGTTCCCTGCTTAAGAACAGCTCTAAAGTATGCTGTAACCTGTGGCGGTGGTAAGAACCACAGAATAGGTCTTTTTGATATGTTCTTAATCAAAGAGAACCACATCATGGCTTGTGGCGGTATTGCAAAAGCAATTGAAAGAGCTCGTAGCCAGCATCCTGAGATTAAGGTTGAGGTTGAAGTAGAGAATCTTGATGAATTACAGCAGGCCTTAGATGCTAAAGCTGATATCATCATGCTAGATAACTTTGAATACGATATGATGATTCATGCGGTAAAGCAGACAGATCATAAAGCTTTGCTTGAGATTTCAGGTAACGTAAATCTTGAGACCATCGGCCGTTTTGCCGCAACAGGTGTTGATTTCATCTCAGTTGGAGCACTAACTAAGAATGTAAGAGCTCTAGATTTATCAATGAGATTTGTTAAGAACTAATTGTTATCAGTTCTTACGCTAAGGCTGACCTAGGTCAGCCTTTTTTATTTTGATTAGGAAAAATGTTGATTAAGAGAACTCTATATCAACACGGGGCATTACGTGGCAAACTAACTCATAAGGAATAGTTCCACAAAGTTCAGCGATCTTCTCAACAGGAAGACCCTTTCCCCATAGAATTGCTTCATCACCAATCTTGTCTTTTGAGTCTGGTCCTAAATCAACAAACATCATGTCCATGCAAACATGGCCTGCTGTCTTTACATATCTGCCATTGATAAGTACTGGTGTACCATTAGGAGCTGTTCTTGGGTAACCATCACCATAGCCACAGCCTACAATACCTAAAGTGGTATCTCTGTCAGCTACATAGTAAGCACCATAACCTACCTTGTCACCTTTTTTGAGCTTGTGCAGGGCAAGAATATTGCTCTTTAAAGTCATTACAGGCTTTAAGCCTAAGTCTTCACCTACTTTATCTTCAAATGGTGAGATGCCATAAATGATGATGCCAGGTCTTACCCATGGAGTACGTGACTTTGGCCAGTAATAGATACCAGCTGAATTAGCAAGACACAAATCACCTGTAAAATCTTTAGCAATCTCATTAAAGAAATCAATCTGCTGTTTGTTGTACTCAACCTCACTTGGAGTATCAGCAACAGATAAATGAGAAATCAGACCTACTGGTTTTACCACATTAGGGCTAGCTTCAAGTCTTCTTTTAATCTCAAAGATTTCATCTTTATTGCATGAGCCTAAGCGATGCATACCCACATCAATTTGAACCCACGCATGAATAGGTTTCTTTAACTTGGCATTTTCAATACTCTTTACCTGCTCAAGATCATGAACACCTGTATACAAAGAGTATTTTGAGATATAGGCAATGTCTTCGTCATTATAAAAACCTTCTAATAACACGATAGGCTTTTCAATACCCTGACGGCGAAGTTCCATGGCCTCAGAAATTCTTGCAACAGCAAATGCGTCTGCATGATCCTTTAAAGCATTAGCTACAGGGAAAAGTCCATGGCCATAGGCATTGGCTTTTACTACAGCAATGATTTTAGAATTTGGAACTAAAGAGCGGATATGCTTTACATTATCAATTAAAGCCTGCTTATCGATTGAAGCAGTTACGCATTGCATTTTAACTTTTCCTTTTTATCTTCTTTTATTATTGATAGATTTGAGAGTCAGTAATGTCAGGAACATCACCTTCAGCTGCAATTGTATTATCTTTATCGTAGAAAGTTGTATAGGCCCCCTGGAACTGTAACTCAATATCATCAGTAGCACCATTTCTGTTCTTACTGATAATAAGTGTAGCCTTACCGTCGCCATTCTCACCGGACTTATATACGTCCTCACGGTGAATGAACATAATCATATCAGCATCCTGCTCCAAAGAGCCTGATTCACGCAGGTCTGAGTTCATAGGACGGTGATCTTTACGACCTTCAACTTCACGGTTTAACTGAGCTAGAGCCAAAATAGGTACATCAAGCTCTTTTGATAACTGTTTTAATGAACGTGAGATTTCACCAACTTCCTGACTTCTGTTATCTAGCTTGGTCTGAGATTTCATCAGCTGAATATAGTCGACCATGATACAAGACAGTCCACCGTTTTCTGAGGCAATCTTACGCGCTCTTGAACGAAGTTCTAGAGGAGTTAAGGCAATATCAGAGGTATCATCAATGTAGAGTTTTACTCTATCATTACCTTTGTCATCTTTTTCAGTCAAAAGATTTACATATCTAATGATGCGATGCCACTGCTCTGGAGTTACCTTGCCTGATGCTAAATCTTTGCCAGAAACTCTACCAAAGCTTGAGAGCATACGCATGGCAATTTCTTTTGCAGGCATTTCTAATGAGAATACTAACGCAGGACGATGCTCATCAACATTCATGGCAATGTTAGTTACAACGTTCATCGCAAAAGAGGTTTTACCGACACCAGGACGAGCAGCGATAATATTTAAGGTACCGCCACGTAACCCTGAGGTTAAATTATCAAGATCTCTAAAGCCGGTTGCCACACCATGCATCTTTTTATTAGAGTCCATGTCAGCTTTAATTTGTTTTACCAACTCTAAAGCTACAGCAGTCATCTGCTTAGGACCAGAATCAGCTGAACGGCGAGATTCAGATAACTCATAGATAAGACCCTGAGCCTCGTCATAAACTTCTTCAACTGATTTACCTTCTGGTGCATAACTAATCTTTTCAATATGTTCACATACTGAAATTAGCTTACGACGCCTTGAGGTATCAATGATGATTTGGCCGTATTCAACGATTGCAGAAGATGGACCTGTAAGTTCGGTCAAAGAACCTACATAGGCAATACCTCCTGCTTTATCTAAAAGACCCTTGTTCTCTAAATCAGCACAAAGTACTGTGGTATTAAAATCATCAGTAGTAGCAGCTCTACCTAAAATGGTTCTGTAAATGATACGGTTCTTTTCAGAGAAGAAATCGTTCTCATCTAAAGTACCGATGTTCTCACGTACTTTTTCGATAAGTTTGCCATCTAGGATCAATGCTCCTAGGAAGTTAGCTTCTGCTTCAAGATTTTTTGGCATCTCTGTATATTTTGCCAAAACATCATTGCTATTATCTTTTGCCATGTCAAACCGCCGTTAAAAAAATCAGAGATCTATTTTAAGCCATTAATGGTCTTTTTGAGATACCAGAAGAAAAATATAATCGACAATAAACAAAACACCCTAGTAAATCAATTTGACGACAAGTTACTCTGTCAGAAAAACTGCAGGCGCATGTACTTGAAAAAAAATGAATGGCGCACCCGAAGGGATTCGAACCCCTGACCGATCGGTTCGTAGCCGATTACTCTATCCAGCTGAGCTACGGGTGCAATCAAATTGATTGACAAAATTTTCGCAGAATTATAACACTCAATTAAAGATTTTCAAGAATTCGATCACAAAATCTTTACATACCTTGAGTGCGTGGCGGATAGAGAGGGATTCGAACCCTCGATACAACCCTTAAAGTCGTATGCTCCCTTAGCAGGGGAGTACCTTCAGCCTCTCGGTCATCTATCCGCTGAAAATTAAGCGTGACATAGTATCTGCTTTTACAGACTCAATGTCAAGAACTTTTTTACTATCTTTAGCCCCTACAGACTATTGATTGCCTTTTTTATCTGTTTTAGTGAAAGGATCTTTTTCAGTCTGGCCAAGACGCTTAACAGAAACTTCACGAGGAGCATCTATTCCTAAACGAACTTTGCCAGCCTTTACCTCTAATACGCTAATGGTAATACCACCGCCAAGCTGTATTTTGTCACCAGTTTTCTGTGATATTACCAACATAGTGTATTAAATACGCTCACTTACTAATGAGTCAACTGCAGACAGAGCCTTGTTCAAGCCCTCAGGCTGTGTACCACCAGCCTGTGCCATATCAGGACGACCACCGCCCTTGCCACCGACATATGATGCAACTTCACGAATTAAATCGCCAGCCTTAACTTTAGCAGTTAAATTCTTTGAAACAGCAACAATTAAGTTTACCTTATTGTCTTCTGTTACAGAGCCTAAAACGATAATTGAGCTTGGTAGACGTACTTTTAAATCATCTACTGCAACACGAAGTTCTTTAGCTGAGTAATTATCAATCTTAGTTGCAATTACCTTAACGCCCTTAACTTCATGAGCACTTGAGACTAATGCAGCACACTCTAGGGCTACAATCTTCTCTTTTAACTGCTCGTTCTCTTTCTCTAAGCTCTTAGCGTGATCAAGTACCTGTTCAGCCTTTGTAGCAATTGAAGCATTGCCACCAACCTTTAACAGAGCCTTTGCCTTTGATACTTCAGCAAACATATCATCTAAGTAGTCAACTGCAGCCTGACCTACTAAGGCTTCAATACGGCGAATGCCTGAAGCAATAGACTCGTCAGATAACAGTACGAATACGCCTAAATCACCTGTTGCTACAGTATGAGTACCACCGCATAATTCCTTTGAGAAATCCCCCATTGAAACTACGCGAACTTTGTCTTCATACTTCTCATCGAACAGAGCAATAGCGCCTGATTTCTTAGCCTCTTCAAGATCCATTACAGCAGTCTCAACCTTTAGGTTCTCCTGGATCTTGCTATTTACAAGATCAGCAACCTGCTGCTTTTCTGTTGCAGTTAATGGCTGTGAGTGTGAGTAGTCAAAACGTAACTTGGTATCATCAACATATGAACCCTTCTGAGCTACGCTATCGCCAATTACCTGGCGTAATGCAGCATCTAATAAGTGGGTTGCACTGTGATGCTTTGCAATTTCAGCTCTTACCTTAGCGTCTACAGTTGCATTTACAGTAGCGTTCTTATCGAACTCACCGATATCGACACGACCTACATGGATTGTAGCTTTTGCAACATGCTTGGTATCTTCAACGATAAAACGAGCATTCTCTCCAATAGTGATAACACCCTTATCGCCTACCTGACCACCCATCTCACCGTAGAATGGAGTCTTATCTAAAACGATAACAGCATTCTCATCAGTTGCAATTGAATCAACCTCAGCACCATCCTTGAAGATGTGAGTGATCTTGCCTTCTGAAGACAGAGAATCGTAACCTGTAAATACAGTGTTCTCAGTGATCTTTAATTCTTTGTTGTAGTCAATACCGAAGGTTGATGCTGACTTTGCACGAGCTTTTTGCTCAGCCATGCACTTATCAAAGCCATCCATATCAACAACGTAACCACGGTCACGTACAACGTCCTGAGTTAAGTCTGCTGGGAAGCCGTAGGTATCGTATAACTTGAAGGCAATGTCGCCAGGTAAGTTCTTGCTGTCACCTAACTTAGCTAACTCGTTCTCTAATAGAGCTAGACCTCTATCAAGAGTATTTAAGAACTGCTCTTCTTCTTTCTTTAAGGTACGCTCGATTAAAGCACGCTGCTCGATTAACTCTGGGTATGCATTGCCCATTAACTCGCAGAGCTTACCTACTAACTTGTAGAAGAATACATCCTTAGCGCCTAACAGTCTGCCATGACGAACAGCACGACGAATAATACGACGCAATACGTAGCCACGACCTTCGTTTGAAGGTAAAACTCCATCAGCGATTAAGAATGAGCATGAACGGATGTGGTCTGCGATAACACGTAAAGACTTAGAGCTTAAGTCAGTTACGCCTAAAACGTTAGCAGCTTCTTTTTCTAATGATACGAACAAGTCGATATCATAGTTTGAGTGAACACCCTGTAACACAGCAGCGATACGCTCTAGACCTAGACCGTTATCGATCATAGGTTTTGCTAATTTTTCAAAGGAGCCGTCGATCTTACGGTTGTACTGCATGAACACAATGTTCCAGATCTCAATGAATCTGTCACCGTCTTCATCAGGTGATCCTGGAGGTCCTCCCTGTACGTCTTCACCGTGATCGTAGAAGATTTCTGAGCAAGGACCGCAAGGACCGGTATCGCCCATCTGCCAGAAGTTGTCTGACTCGTATAGGCCACCTTTGTTATCGCCAATACGAACTATCTTCTCAGGAGGAAGACCAATCTGCTTATTCCAAATGTCATAAGCTTCATCATCTTTCTCGTATACAGTAACCATTAAAGACTCTTTAGGTAACTTATAAACCTCAGTTAAAAGAGTCCAAGCAAATGTAATTGCTTCTTTCTTGAAGTAGTCACCGAAACTGAAGTTACCTAACATCTCGAAGAAAGTGTGGTGACGTGCGGTGTAACCTACGTTATCTAAATCATTCTGCTTACCGCCAGCGCGAACACATTTCTGGGCGGTAGTAGCGCGTACATAAGAGCGCTTCTCTTTACCTAAATAAATATCCTTGAACTGATTCATACCTGCGTTAGTGAACAGCAAGGTAGGATCATTGTATGGAACTAGTGAGCTAGAGCGGACGATGGTGTGTCCGTGATCCTCAAAGAATTTCAAATACGCTGTACGTATCTGATCAGTTGTCATGTACATTTAAATGGATCCTAAAATGTGATTTAAAACACGCAAATTATACATTAGTTTTAGCATAAAAATTTCATTTGTTTAAAAGCTTGAACTAAGTAAATGAGCTTTTTTTCTCATTTTATGCTTTTCTTAATCACTTTCATATTCTTATCTGTAATTTTATAGTTTTTGTCTATATCTAATCATCAGAAAAAAGTATTAGTAAAACTTTTTTACTTGTTTCAAAATGTAATCATCAAAATTCGCTATGAATTTCTAGAATAATTCAAACTCAATGTCATAAACAATAATAATCTAATCATAGGTAAGGACTAATTACATGGCACATATTCTTCCTCCATTCAGAGCAGATCATGTAGGCTCATTTTTAAGAACCGAAAAAATTGCTAACGCAAGAAATCTTTTCAACAAGAACCTAATCTCAAAAGAAGAGTTAACTAAGATTGAAGATGAAGAAATTGCTCTTCTAGTCGAAGCTGAGAAGAGAAATGGTCTTAAAGCTGTTACCGATGGTGAGTTCCGTCGTGCTTTCTGGCACCTGGACTTTTTAGCAGGTTTGGATGGTATTGAACACATTGGTGCTAAGAACTGGTCAACTCATTTTGAAGGCGTTCAGCCTAAAGCTGAGACTGTTCGAATTGCTGGAAAAGTGGGCTTCTCAGAGTCACATCCTTTTGTTGAAGCTTTTGACAGAATTAAGAAGATTGCTGGTGAGACTTTAGTTAAATACACTATTCCATCACCTTCAATGTTATACCAAATCTGCGTTGTAAGAACTAAAGATTATGAGCCAATTGAGCTCTACAAGAATAACGATGAACAGTTATTCAATGATATTGCCCAAGCTTGGATTGACTGCGCAAACATTCTTTACAAGCACGGTTGTAGATACTTACAGATCGACGACACCTCATGGGGTGAGTTCTGCTCAACTGAAAAGACTGCTCTATACTCAGGCTACGGTAGAGATCTTAAGAAAGTTCAAGAAGAATACGTAAAAGTAATCAATAAGATCGCAGCTGCTAAACCTAAAGATTTAACCTTAACAATGCACATCTGTCGTGGAAACTTCCGTTCAACTTGGTTCAGTTCAGGTGGTTATGAGCCTGTAGCAGAGTTACTCTTCGGTCACTGCAACGTTGATGGCTTCTTCTTAGAGTATGATTCTGATAGAGCAGGCGATTTCAAGCCATTAAGATTCATTAAGGATCAGACTGTAGTTTTAGGTTTAATCACTTCTAAGTTCCCAGAGTTAGAAGATAAAGAAACTGTAAAAGCTAGAATTAAGGAAGCTTCAGAGTATGTACCTCTAGAGCACTTATGCTTATCTACTCAGTGTGGTTTCTCTTCAACTGAAGAAGGTAACGTTCTTTCACACGAACAACAGTGGGCTAAGATTAGACTAGTAGTAGAAATTGCTAAAGAAGTTTGGGCTGATGCTTAATTACTTATAAAAATACGGTCTTTGTTTAAAAGCACCAGTATTTTGCTCTGAGCTATTTTTCAAATTATATTTTAAATTTAAAGGTCAATTTCCAAATAAAAAATGGAAATTGGCCTTTTAATTTTGTTTCAGCTATCTTTATTAATCTGCCAATTCTTTGATTTGTTTGCTGATAAATGGCGACTTTTTAGTTAACACAATTATAAGATTAAATATAAAAAGGTATTTTCAAAGTAACAGAAAAAAAGCTGAAATTTCAATTATTTTTTCGAAAAAAATAGATGGCAGTATGTCTGCTAAGGATTTTATATTAAGTCTCGACGAAAAACTAAGGGCAAAGACTTTATGAAACATTAATTTATTAGCTAAGGTAGGAACTGCTCTTAGAGGACCAGAATCATCAAAATTAGATGACGGAATTTTCGAAATAAGAACAATAGTAGGGACTAATCTTACAAGAGTTCTTTATTTCTTTTGCATTGGAAAGAAAGCCGTATTAACCAATGGCTTTGTTAAGAAAACACAAAAAACTCCAAAAAAAGAAATAGAAAAAGCAAAATCATACGGTGATGACTTCTTGAAAAGGAGCAAGAAAATGAGTAACAAATTTGAAGATTTTCTTAATGAACAACTGAAAGATCCAAAAGTAAAAAAAGAATATGATACGTTGGAAGCAAAATACGCATTAATAGAAAGTATTATTCTTGCCAGAAAAGAATCTTACACAAAAAGAATTATCTCAATTATCAGGCATTACACAAGCTGATTTGTCAAAAATTGAAAATGGAAATGCAAATCCTTCGCTGAACACTCTGTTAAAACTAGCTAAAGGCTTAGGAAAAAAGTTACAAATATCTCTTGTTTGATTTTATCGGTTATAATTTGTTCTTTACTTTATTATTAGGCATATCTAGTGATATGTTGAATTATTCAATCATGTAATTATCTGACGTCATATTTTTAACATAATTTGTGCTAGTGCTAGTTGGATAAAAAACGGTCAGACTCGTACCTTTCCATTGCCTCTAAGCAATCAGAAGTTGAAAAACCACGTCTTGCTAAAGAGGCTAAATACTTTTGTTTATTCTCAAAGGTAAGTTCTAAATCATTTGGGATCTTTTTATTTAGAAAAGTCAAAGCAATCTCAATCCAGTCTGTTTCATCTAAATACTGCTGATAGTACTCTGATTTAACTCCTTTCTTTGAGGCTTCCATCACTACTTTTCTAGGACCATAACACTGATTTTTTAGATGATTAAAGAGCATTTCCATATAACGCTCTTCTGACTGCCAGCTGTTATCAATACATTTTTTTAAAGCGTCTTTTACAGCTTCTTTGGTATACTTTTGAGAAAGCTTCGTATAAAGCTCAAGGATGGAATATTCTCGGCGTGTAAGAAGACGCAACGCAGCGTTTAGCGCATGCGCTGGATCTTCATCTTTTTTCTTTACAGTAGAACTTCTAAACATCTTAAGTGCTACTTTTAACAGTCGTTTTTGGTGACAAGGAGCATTATCACCAAAATTCGTGTTCTTTATAGATCATCAGGAATTGGAGTGATGAGATCATCGGTATCTACATCAGGACCTAATCCATCAAGATCAGCACTATCTGCATTCTCTGCCTCTGATGAACCGATTGATGCTGTATCATCATAGTCATTATTGTTCTTATAGTACTCTCTGATCTTCTGCTCAATCTCATCTGCTACAGCAGGATTATCATCTAAGAACTTCATGGCATTTACTTTACCCTGACCAATCTTCTGGCCGTTATAGGCAAACCATGCACCTGTCTTTTGAACAATCTTTGCATTCACACCTAGATCGATTAACTCACCGTTTTTAGCAATACCGTAGTTAAAGAGGATCTGGAAGTTAGCGGTCTTAAATGGAGGAGCAACCTTATTCTTAACCACCTTAACCTTAGTCTCGTTACCGATAACCTCTTCTTTATTCTTCAAAGCAGTACTCTTTCTAATATCCAAACGAACTGATGCGTAGTACTTTAAGGCGTTACCACCAGTGGTAGTCTCAGGGTTACCAAACATTACACCAATCTTCATACGTAACTGGTTAATGAAGACAACCATACAGTTAGCCTGCTTTACGATACCGGTTAATTTACGTAATGCCTGAGACATCAATCTTGCCTGCAGACCGACATGGTTATCACCCATCTCACCTTCAATTTCAGCCTTTGGAACTAATGCTGCTACAGAGTCGATAACCACAACATCAATACCGCCTGAACGCACTAGAGTTTCACAAATCTCTAAAGCCTGCTCACCGGTATCTGGCTGAGAAATAAATACATCCTCAACATTTACGCCTAATTTTTTAGCATATACAGGATCTAAGGCATGCTCAGCATCAATGAAGGCACAAATCTTACCTTTTTTCTGAGCCTGAGCAATCAACTCTAAAGTCAAAGTTGTTTTACCAGATGATTCAGGACCATAAATCTCAATGATACGGCCCATTGGCAAACCGCCAATACCCAATGCGATATCCAAAGATAGTGAACCTGTAGGAATTGCTTCAATGTCCATCAGCTCATTTTGGCCTAAACGCATAATTGCGCCCTTACCAAACTGACGCTCAATCTGATCCATTGCAGCTTCAAGAGCCTTCTGCTTTTTAGGATCTTTAGTGATATTAGCTACTAACTTTGAAGATGCTGTATCTGAAGACTTAGAGCTTGCCATGTAATTTTTTCTCCACAAACTAAATTTATAGATATATTATTTAATAGTATCTTATATGTCAATCTATTTTTTATATTTATACAAAATTCACATTCAATAGATAACAATTTTACCGTTTATCAAGTAACCTAAGATTAGATTATAATACAGTTTGATTTTTTGATACTTTGACTTTTACTGTCATTTTTTGCAATTTTTAAATAAGTGAAATCATAATTATGGAAGAACTAATGCAAAACGCTACGCCAATGATGCGTCAGTACTTGGAAATTAAATCCCAATATCCAAATACACTAGTTCTTTACAGACTGGGTGATTTCTATGAACTCTTCTATGAAGATGCTAAAAAGGTAGCAAAACTTTTAGATCTTACCTTAACAAGAAGAGGCTCCAATAATGGTGATCCTATACCAATGGCGGGTGTGCCTTTCCATGCTGTAGATAACTATATTGCAAGACTGATTAAATTAGGCGAGTCATGCGTCATCTGCGAACAGCAGGGAACACCTGGTGCGCAGAAAACCATGGTAAGAAAAGTATCTAAGATCATTACTCCTGGAACTGTAACCGAAGAAGGTATTGCCCCAGACAGACAGGATGTATTCACAGCTTGTATTTACAAAGGCAAACACTATTACGGACTAGCCTATATCTCTTTAGGTTCAGGACTATTTAAAACAACAATCTGTCCTACTAAATCTGAATTAAAACTTTATATTGAAAAAATCTCCCCTATTGAAATAGTTTATGAAGAAAATTTCAAAGAGATTGACCTCTTCCAGGAGATTCATTCAAGAAAAGCTTTAGCTCCTTGGAACTTTAAACTAGAAACCTGCTATAAGCTTTTATGCTCTCAATTTGGTACTAATAGCTTATTTGGTTTTGATATTGAAAATCTTGAAGATGGCATCTGTGCAGCAGGTGCTCTGCTTGCCTATGTAAAGAATACTCAGAATGTGCCTTTAGAGCACATTAAATCAATTTCAAGAGACGATAATTCAGAGTTTGTACTCTTAGATCATTGCGCTCAAAGAAACTTGGAGATCTTGTCAAACTTAAAGGGAGAAAAACAGGGATCATTATTAAGTGTACTTGATAATGCCTTAACTCCAATGGGACAAAGACTGACAAGACGCATGCTTGTAGAGCCTCTTCGCAACAACGAGACTGTAAATCAGAGATTAGACATCGTAGAAGCTTTATGTAATTCAGATAACGAGATCTTATCTCAAACCTTAGAGAGAATAGGTGATATCGAAAGAATTGTTGCCAGAATCGGACTGTCTTCAAGTAAACCAAAAGATCTTGCTGTTTTACGTGATTCATTAAAACTAATTCCTGATTTAAAGAACTTCCTTTTAAAGTCGGGACAACAGACACTTATCTCTTTAAATGAAAAAGTTGATCCACTCTTTGACGTAGTAGCTTTGCTAACCAGTGCAATTAAAGATTTTCCTTCCACATTCCTACGTGACGGTGATGTGATTGCACAAGGTTATAATGAAGAGCTTGATTCATTACGTGAACTCATGAGTGGTTCTCAAGAGCTCTTATTAAAGATTGAGCAGGAAGAAAGAGAAAAAACCGGTATCACTACTTTAAAAGTAAACTTCAATTCCGTTCACGGTTTCTATATTGAGGTTTCAAAAGCTCAGTCAGAAAAAGTCCCTGAGTACTATATCAGACGTCAGACTTTAAAAAACAATGAACGTTATATCACCCCAGAGTTAAAAGAGTTAGAGCAAAAGGCAGTCTCTGCAAAAGAGCGCTCACTAGAACTTGAAGATGAGTTATTCCACGCTGTAGAGCATGAGTTACAACAAAAACTTCCTGAACTCACACGACTATCTCAGATACTGTCACTAATTGATGTTTTAAACGGCTTTGCTGTGGTATCAAAATCAGGCAACTATGTAAGGCCTCAATTATCAAATGAACATATCATTAAAATCGTAGATGGCAGACATCCTGTAATTGAAAAAATTACTGATAAACCATTTGTAAGCAATTCTATCGAGCTAAAAGACAAGCATATGCTTGTCATCACTGGTCCTAATATGGGTGGTAAGTCTACTTATATGAGACAAACTGCTCTTATTACCATTATGGCTAGAATTGGTTGCTTTGTTCCAGCAAATGAAGCACATATAGGAAATATCGACAGGATCTTTACAAGAATTGGAGCTTCAGACGATCTCTCATCTGGCAGATCAACTTTCATGGTAGAAATGGAGGAGGCCTCATCCATCATTAACAACGCAACTGTAAACAGCTTAGTTCTAATGGATGAAATTGGTAGGGGAACCAGTACTTATGAAGGCAGTGCCTTAGCTTTATCTATTGCACAATATCTATGTTCAAAAGTTAACTGCTTTACCTTATTTTCAACTCATTACCCTGAGATTGCATCATTAGCTGACACTTATTCAAATGTTAAAAATATCTGTTTTAAAGCAACTGAGTTTGATGGCTCAATTGTCTTCTTATACAAAGCAAATGAAGGCTCTCAGAATTACTCTTATGCAATAGAAGTTGGAAAACTAGCAGGTTTGCCTAGTGAAGTTATCTCTTATGCTAAAAAGACTATTGAAAATAAAGAGCAAGGAAAGACTCTGAATAATCAAAACTCAACAATAGACACCGACAGTGCAAGCACAAGCGACACTCCAAGTGTTACCGTAAAAGAGAAGATTGTTTATAAAGAACCTGAAGTTTTAGACGATCTAAGAAAGATAGATTTAAATACCTTAACTCCAATTGCAGCCTTAAATCTGCTCTTTGAGTTAAAAAATAAAATTTAGAAAACAAAATGGTTGCAAGAAAGCAGGTTTACACCTGCTTTTCTATTTAGTTAGTGGTTGTCTCCTGAAGGTACACCAATAGAATTTTTATCAATTCCGTAAGCTTCAAAAGTCTTTCTCAAACTCTTTAAAACTTCACTCTGGATTTGACGTACGCGCTCACGGGTAAGCCCAATCTTAGCGCCTACTTCTTCTAGGGTTAATACATCTTCATCATTCAAACCAAAGCGGTATAAAACTACCATCTGCTGCTTTTCAGGTAGATCATTAAACCAGTTTCTTACAATCTCAACAATTTCACGCTTATCTACATGATCAAAAGGAGATTCTGCCTTAGTATCAGGCACAATATCAAGTAATGATACTTCCTTGTCATCAGAGCCTTTTACGCTCATATCAAGCGGGGTAGTACCTTCTAGCATTGCCAGTAAGGAACTTACCTCATCAATGTTTTTGCCTGTTTTATCAGCAATCTGCTGAATTGATACAGGCTTTGAGATATCAGCCTCCTGTAAGGCTCTTTTAGCTTTTAAGACAATGTTGATATCTTTAATTATATGTACAGGCAATCTTACCATTCTGGACTGGCACATAATAGCCTGTTCAATACTCTGTCTAATCCACCAGGTAGCATAAGTTGAGAAACGGAAACCTCTATCAGGTTCGAACTTTTGCACAGCATGAATAAGACCTAAATTTCCTTCCTCAATTAAATCTAATAAAGGAATACCTCTTGCTCGGTAGTTTTTAGCAATCTTAACTACTAAGCGTAGATTAGAGGTGATCATCATATCAATAGAACGTTTGTCACCTTCTTTAGCCTTTCTGCCGATAGAGTTTTCCTGCTCTGATGACAGTAATGGGTAACGTCTGATTGATGAGAAATAGTTTGACAAAAGATCTGAGGAGTCTGCTTTAGAAGCCTTATCTGCACCTGATTTTCTGTCATTGCCACTATCTGATTCAACATCAGCTAAATTCTGCAGAACCTTATCTGCAAAATCGTCAGCGTCTTCTTTTAACTTATCCATGGAGATCCTTATTTAATTATCGTTTGTTTATATTGTTGTCGTTATTCATGGTAAATACTTACGAGGATTTACAGAGTTTCCTCGATATCTGATTTCAAAATGCAACATTACTCTTGAAGCATCTGTAGAGCCCATTTTTGCAATGACTTGACCTTTCTTGACTCTCTGACCTTCTTTTACTAATAACATATCGTTATGAGCATATGCTGACAGATATTCATTGTCGTGATTGATAATAATCAGATTACCATAGCCTCGAAGAGCATTACCTGAATATACTACCTGACCTGAAGCAGCTGCGTTTACATTCTGACCACGAGATCCTGCAATATCAATTCCCTTATTGGTTGAAGAGAAGTTTCTAATTACAGTACCGCGAGCAGGCCACATCCAAGATACACCTGATACAGCACGGCTTTTACCGGATACGACCTTTGTAGAAGCAGTTGCAACTGACGCAGGGACTGCAGTTGAATTTGCAGTAGTCTGTGTATTTCCACCAGCTACAGGCACTACCTTCTGAGGTATTCTGTCAGCTAAACTTTCACTGCTTGAATTAGACTTTAAGTAAATTCGCTGACCAGTATAAATGCCATATGGCTTTTGAAGGTGATTTATCCTAATTAGATTTGAATAGCTAACTCCACTCTTACGTGAAATAGACATCAAAGAATCACCTGATTTTACAGTATAAAAATCGCCTGTGATCTTATCTTTAGTTGGTGCGGCATCAGCCTTATGTGAAATATTTGTTGTTACGGTGCTCTTTACTGAACTTTGAGCTTGTGAATTATCAGTAACTGAAGTTTGACTTGCTGGCAGAACTGTAGCAGTAGCTGGTGTAAGTCTAATGTTTTGGCCTACTGTAATATTGTAAGGCGCTGCAATTCCATTATCTGATGCTAGATCACGGTAATCTCTACCATATCTAAAGGCAATAGAATACAGAGTATCACCAGGCTTTACCTGATAGATATTACCAAAAGGAAGAGCACTAGGAATTACTTGTATAGCCTGATTATTCTGATAATTTACATTATTTGATGAATTTGAATATGGCTTTACAACACCACTTTTTACACTAGAGGTATTTGTAGAATAAGGCTTAATGACTCCTGCTCTTGTTTTCTCATTTGCAGAAGCAGCATAGACACGCTGACTTTTTACACTTCTGCTTACATGAACCGGCTTTGAATACTCAACTATCGCCTGATTGCCTGAATTGTTCTTATCTGAGGCACAACCTACGGTAGATACTGTAACTACAGATAAAAAAGCACAGGCTAAAAAAGCAGAAAAAAATTTGATCTTCATTTAACTATTTCATTTTGTATAAAGGAAATCTTTCTTTAACTTGCCTTTACACTAAAAAAACTTTTCGTAATCTGTTCAAATAATCTATGTTAAAAAAATTAGTCTCAGACTGTTTTTTAGTTAACAGTTATTATCTTTGTTTTCTACAATGTTCTAAGAATATACTGCTAAAAACATTGTTACACAGAATTTGTAAAAACAGAAAAATTTTTTACAAAATTAAGAGATTAGACAGCAGAAATACTACTTTCTGCTCATTTTAAGGGCTTACCTGAGGAGTTTTTTTCCTCAGGTAAAATTGTAATTTTAATTAAGCAAAGACTTTATACAGAATAAAGATTGCAATCAGTGCTACGCAAGCCCATCCAATTACATCAATATAATGCTTAACTGTCTTTTCCATCTTGTCTCCACCAAGGGATATCAAGATTGCTTCAATAAAGAAACGCAGACCACGACCAACTAATGACACTAAAACGAAGTTAAAGATGTTTAACATTCCTGAAGCGCCTGTGTTCATCACACTCTCGGCTGCCACTAAGCCTGTACCTACTGCAATTACCTTATAAGGAATAGGAGTAAATGCTCCTACAAAGATCATTAAGATACCGTATTCTTGAGTAAGCCATGAACGAACCACTTCTAGAGCCTGGTCATAGTGCATAAAGCTAATGAAATCTGCTATATATGGGTCGTAAACATAATAGCCCAAGCTGTAACCTACAATCGCACCTAAGACTGAGAATAGAACAGTTAAAAAAGCATAATAGTAAGCACGTCTTCTGTGATATAAACACATAGGGATCAGCATTACATCTGGTGGAATTGGCCAGAATACAGATTCGGCAAAAGAGTTTATACACATGATATAAACTGCTAATTTATGCCTTGATAAGCCTTCAAATAAAGCATAAAGATATGTAAAGATTCTCATAAAATTACTCTGTCTTTTGCAGAAGTGCTACAGATTCTACTGCTATGCCCTCTTTTCTGCCTGTAAAACCTAATTTTTCGGTTGTAGTTGCCTTAATGCTGACACAGCTTACATCGACTTTAAGATCGGATGCTACATTCTTAATCATCTCCGACTCATATGCAGCCATCCTAGGTGCCTGAGCCATGATAGTGGTATCAACATTAACCACTTTATACCCTAATGAATGAATTTTATCTACCACGTCACGCAAAAGAATTCTGCTGTCGATATTTAAAAATCTGTCGTCATTATCTGGATAGAAGTGACCTATATCACCTAATGCCAGTGCTCCTAAAAGGGCATCGGAGATAGCATGTAAGACTACATCACCATCAGAGTGGGCTATAAGGCCTTGTTCATAAGGAACTTTTACACCGCCTAAAGTGCAAGGACCAACACCACCAAATTTATGAACATCAAAGCCATGACCGATTCTAAACATCTTAATTGTTTCCTTTTTCTATCATCAATTTTGCTAATTTTAGATCGTCAGGTGTGGTTAATTTAAAATTACCTGAATCACCTTCTACAATCAAAACCTCATAACCTAAAACTTCCATAGCTGAGGCATCATCAGTGATAGCTAAATGATTTTTGTCTGCGTGTTCTAAAGCTTGTTTTAATAATTTTGTTTTAAACATTTGTGGAGTATATGCTCGATACATATTCTCTCGAGGAACGGTTTTTATTATTTTTTCGTCTGAAACCATTTTTAAAGTATCAGATACTTTGCAAGCTAAGATGGCGCCGTTAACGTCATCTTTAGTAAGAACGGCCAATTTTTTAAGATCGTCCTGACTAATTAAAGGTCTGGCTGCATCATGCACCATGACATATTCAGTTGCAACAGTCTCAAGATTCAATCTTACAGTGTCAGATCGCTCTTTACCGCCTTTTCCTTTGATAACTCTAGGATTATGACTAATCTCTAAGGTATCAAAATATTCATCTTCAGCACTTACACCTACAATAACATTGCCTACATATGGGCAATTAAGTAAAGCGTAAACTGTGTGTTCTAGAACGGTTTTGTTTGAAAGAAGAGCGTATTGCTTGGGAATGTTAAGACGCATGCGTTTGCCAACGCCTGCAGCAGGAACGACTACATCTATTCGAGAGCTTTCCACAAAAAGCACTCCTATCTGCGGTTGTTTTGAACGTTATCCTTGTCGATTACACGGTAAAAAGTTTCTGATTTCTTTACCATGCCTAGCTCAGAGCGAGCTAATTCTTCAACAACGAGGTTGCCTTGTTTAAGATCTGAGATTTCATCTTCTAAGGCTTGATTTCGCTGTTCGAGAAGCTTCGAAGTCTTCGAAGCTTCTTCATACTGTTTTGACATAGACTCATACTGCTCTACTCCGTTACGACCAAACCAAATGTCATAACCCAAGTAGCCAATCAAAGCTATAAGAAATAGAGCAAGTACTTTCATAGTCTACTGTTATCTGCTGTGTTTATCCTGGTATTCTTTAGCAGCTTTAATGAAGCCAGAGAATAGAGGATGACCCTTTCTTGGGTTAGAGGTAAATTCAGGATGGAACTGAACACCAATAAACCATGGGTGGTTAGGGTTCTCGATAATTTCAACGAGCTTGTTATCTGTTGATAAACCAGCAATCTTTAAGCCCTTGTCAGTGATCTGCTTAATTAGATTGTTGTTTACCTCATAACGGTGACGGTGACGCTCAACGATGTCGTCCTGACCATAAAGCTCTCTTACCTTAGAACCTGGCTGTAAGTGGCATAACTGACCACCTAATCTCATAGTACCGCCAAGATCAGATTTGTCAGAACGTTTCTCAACCTTACCTGACTCATCCTTCCACTCAGTGATTAGAGCTACTACTGGGTACTTAGTATCAGGATCAAACTCTGTTGAGTTTGCACCAACCATACCAGCAACATCTCTTGCGTACTCGATTAAAGCAACCTGCATACCTAAGCAGATGCCTAAGTAAGGGATACCATTTTCACGAGCATATTTTGCAGCTGCGATCTTACCTTCAATACCACGCTTACCAAAACCGCCTGGAACTAAGATTGCATCAAGACCTGCTAATACATCAGTGCCCTTTACTTCTACATCCTCAGAATCGATGTATTTGATATGAACCTGCAAACGATTCTTTAATCCACCGTGTTTTAAAGCCTCGTTAACTGACTTGTAGGCGTCATGTAATTCAACATACTTACCTACCATACCAATGGTAACTTCACCAGTGGTGTTAGCCTGCTGATATAGAACCTGCTCCCAATCTGATAAGTCAGCTTCTGGAACATCAAAGTGGAATCTATCAACAACTAACTGATCTAAGTACTGGCTCTTTAATAAAGCAGGGATCTTGTAGATTGAATCTACATCCTTCATGTTGATTACAGCGTTCTCTGATACGTTACAGAACATTGCAATCTTATGACGCTCATGAGCTGGGATGCCCATCTCTGAACGGCAGATTAAGATATCAGGCTGAATACCGATTGACAGTAACTCTTTTACAGAGTGCTGTGTAGGCTTGGTCTTAACTTCGCCTGAAGTCTTTAAGTATGGAACTAAGGTCAGGTGCATGAATAGAGCATTCTCTCTACCAATATCAACTGCTAACTGACGAATAGCCTCTAAGAATGGTAATGACTCGATATCACCTACGGTACCACCGATTTCAACTAAGGTTACATCATTGCCTTCGCAACCCTGTAAAATTCTCTCTTTGATAGCGTTAGTGATGTGTGGAATAACCTGAATAGTAGCGCCTAAGTAATCACCACGACGTTCCTTTCTGATAACGTCTGAATAGATTCTACCTGTTGTGAAGTTATTCTTTTTAGACATCTTAGCGTTGATAAAACGCTCATAGTGTCCTAAATCAAGATCGGTTTCTGCACCATCCTCTGTTACAAAAACCTCACCATGCTGAATTGGGCTCATGGTGCCTGGATCAACGTTGATATATGGATCCAGTTTCATAATGGTTACCTTTAATCCGCGTGCTTCAAGTACTGCAGCTAAAGATGCACCGGCAATACCTTTACCTAATGAAGATACTACACCACCGGTAACAAAAATAATCTTAGGAGATGAGGACATAAAAACTCCAAAATTGTTAACTTATAAGCGATGAATTATACCACACTCAACGCACTATGATACGTTAAAAAAAACATACAGACCGACAGTTCATAAAAGCCTATGTTCTGTCAGTCTTTAGAAGAAAATTGATAGTATTGTTAAAGGAAAGGAAGTTTCCTTCAAGCTGTTTACTACAGTCTCTTAGCTTCTGTAACCGTAGGCAGGTCATTTAGTTTAGCTAGAGTTCTAGTAAGTACAGGTATACTTACAACTAAAAGATCGATATCAATTAAAGAAAGATCTTTTGTCTTATCCACATGAGAGCGAACACCAATGACATTCATCTTCTCATTAGCAATAACTGTAGTTACATCTCTTAAGAAACCAGAATAGTCTGAGCCTACCACTCTTATGGTTACGGTATAACCTCGACCAGAATCAACTACATTATCGCCCCAGGTTGCATCTACAACGCGCTCAGGGAATAACATAGTCATTCTTTTGAATTTTTCACAGTCTTTTCTGTGAACAGAGATGCCTCTGCCTTGAGTTACGAAACCTATGATCTCGTCCCCAGGAATTGGCTGACAGCACTTTGCCATATGTGTCATTAAGTCACCAACACCTTCGACCACGATACCGCTACGGTGTTTGGTTTTCTTTAAGATCTCTTCAGCAGGCTTCCTGTTGATGATGTCTTCGATGATTTCTTTATTGTCAGTCTGTACAGGAGTTTCCTTCTCAACTCTATCATTGAGAATTCCCATGATAATGTTGATACCGATATCACCTGCACCAACATTAGCTAACAAATCATCAACAGTCTTTAAATTAAACTTAGAAAGTTTCTCTTTTAGAATAGAAGCCACCTGATCTTTATTTAGATTTAAATCAGACTTTGAAAGCTCTTTTTCTAAGAGCTCTTCTCCTGCTTCTTTATTCTTTCCAAAATCAACTTTTCTAAACCAGGACTGAACTTTGTTTCTAGCTTTATTGGTATGTAAGAATCCTTTTTCAACCTTTAACCAGTCCCTTGATGGATTAGGATTCTTTTGAGTAATAATCTCAACCTGTTCACCGGTCTTGAGCTTATAGGTATAAGGTACGATTCTGCCATCAACTTTTGCACCGATACAACGGTGACCAATCATGGTATGAACCTGATAAGCAAAGTCCAGCGGTGTAGCTCCATTTGGCAAATCGATAACCTCACCATTTGGAGTGAAGACATAAACTCGGTTCTCAAAGACCTGCTTTTTAAACTCTTCTTGCAAGGAGCCTGACTCAACCATATCATCACGCCATGATAGGAGCTTTCTTAACCAGTTAATGCGCGCTTCAACGCCATGGCTCTGACCATTGCCTTCTTTATACTTCCAATGAGCAGCCACACCAAGTTCTGCTAGCTGGTGCATTTTTTCAGTTCTGATCTGAACTTCTACAACCTTGTGACCTTCACCATAAACTACAGTATGAATAGACTGGTAGCCGTTTGGCTTTGGATTAGCAATGTAATCATCAAATTCTTTAGCAATATGTTCAAAGTTGGTATGAATAATACCTAGTGTTGCATAACACTCTTCTACTGTATTAACCACAACTCTAACCGCTCTAATATCAAAGAGCTGATTGAACTTAAGATGCTTTTTCTGCATCTTTCTGTAGATACTGTAAATATGTTTTGGTCGACCATATACAGTAGCTTCGATACCTTCTTCTTTTAAAAGAGCGGCTAAATTCTTTACAAAGTTATCAATATAGCTTTCTCTTTCAAGACGTCTTTCACCTAAATCATGGGCAATTTCCATGTAGGTGTCATGATGTAAGAACTTAAATGCTAAATCTTCTAGTTCCCACTTTAACTGTCCGATACCTAATCTATTAGCAAGTGGAGCGTAGATATTAGAGATCTCTTTAGCGATTAATGTTCTAGCACTCTCGTCTTCTCTATCTGAATTTCTGATAACCGCAATTCTTTCAGCAAGTTTGATAACCACAGCTCGTACGTCTTTAACCATTGCAAGGATCATGCGACGAACTCTATCTACCTGCTCTTCGGTTACATTGTCTGAGTTTAGTGTCTGTAAAGAACGGATAGCTTCCATATCTTTTACTGCAAGCAATAAAGATGAAATCTTTGGACCAAAGACATCATTTACAGCATCAATTGAAATAAAGCTGTTCTCATAGGCTGGATACAGTATGGACACCTGTAATGAAGGCAGATCCATATTTAGTGTCATCAGAATGCCCACAATTTCTGATGAGATATGGTTAAAACGGGCAACCAGATCATCTGGATTTACGAAGTCTTCAGCTACCTCACTTTTTCTGATACAGCGTAAAACAAACTCATTGGTTTTGTGGATGGCATCTTTCTGATCTGGCTGTAGAGCTAATTCATCAACCCATTTTGCAAAATCAAAAGTAGAACTGTGAGTCTGTCTTATCGCAACCATTTTTCCACCTGTAAATTTCTACCAATCGTCTTTATAAGAACAAAGCTTTGCTATTACTTCTAGCTACATCTTATAAAGAAAACTCCAAAATCATCTCAACATGAGAAGTTCTAGGGAACATATCACATACGCCCCACTGTTTTATTTTATATCCAGCCTTTACTAATTCAAGGGAATCTCTTGAGGCTGCAAGAGGATTGCATGAAATCATGACAATCTTTGGAACCTTTTTCTTAGCTAAAAAGAGCACCGCTCTTTTAGCTCCCTGACGACCTGGATCTAATACTACAGCATCATAGTTATCTTTTGCCCAAGACTGATTTTCAAATAACTCTTCAAGATCTGCTACTTCAAATGAAGCCTTTTCAAAGCCTAATTCCTTAGCATTTTCACGAGCATCTTCAATCATCTTTGAAACGATATCCACACCTACAACTTTTGCACCTGTTGCTGCTATTGGCATGGTAAAGTTACCTAAACCACAGAACAAATCCATGATCTTACTGCTATCGTTTACATCCAGCATTGATAGTACAGTATCAATCATCTTTTCGTTCATTTCTTTGTTGATTTGCACAAATGATGAAGGTTTGCACTTTAACTTAACACCGTGAGAGGAAATAAAAAGATCATCTTTTGAACCATAGATAAATCTTTCACGTGTTGTTTCAACCTTAGAAATTCTCATAGGATCTTTATAAGGCTCAACTACGCTGATAATTGCATTGAAAGATTTTCCATACTCACATAAAAGAGCAGCATCCTCATCAGACAAGGTCTTAGTCATACGTAAAAGTACACCTAACGCGCCATCTGAATCTAAGAATTCAACATGACCTAATGAAGACTTTTGCTTCATGCTGTTAATAACTTTATTTAAAGGCTCAATCGCATTGTTCATGCGCTCTGAGAGGCACATACAATCAATGATTTTTACGAGGTTGTGAGATTTTTCTTCTCTAAAACCTAAATGCAATTTTCCATGATCGCCACGGATAGCAAATCGACAGGCTCTTCTGTATTCAGTGTTTTTACCCTGATGCACAAATGCAGGGTCACCTAATGGATTAGGAAGAGTTTTGGCAAATAACTTTTCGATACCTTTTACTTTTGACTCAATGAGCATATCTGATGGAATATGCTGTAATGAGCATCCTCCACAGGTACCAATTAGAGCACAGTCTTTTTTTAATCTCTTATCTGACGGTTTAATGATCTTGGTGATTTTGCCGGTTGCAATCTTACCTTTTACATTTGAGATTAAGACATTTGCACTGTCGCCTGGCATCAGACCTTCTACGAAATAGACATACTTGTCATCTCTTGCTACACCACGACCTTGCAAATCAAGATCAGTACAATTTACTTTGATAGCTTTTTTTTCAACTTCTTTTTTCTGAGGTTTGTAAAAAGTAACCATTATTTCACCATTAAAAACTGTGCATAAAGTTCTCTACTTTTAAGCTTTCTTCCTTCTAAAAGAGAATCAATTACGCATTTATTTAACTTTTTTAACACATCACGAGTGCTTTTAGCCCTCATGTCATTATGTCTTATGTTGATTAGATCATATCCTCTGTAGGAATAATCATCAGATGCAGATGAGAGCAGGAAACCACTGTTTAAATCAAAGTGGTAACACAAATCATCCTTTATCTCACCTTTATCTGATTGAGAAAAATCAATGCCATATCCTAAGTTCTCTAACAGAGTTGTCTCAAAAGTTCTTAACGTTAAGGAACTGTCCTTTCCCGCTTCAAGATCTTCTAAGGTCTTTAAATATTGAGCAAATAACTTAGGCATACTCTCATGAGTTTTTACTAAATTATAGATAAGCTCATTAACATAGATTGCACAAAACAAAGTTGGTACCTCTATTTTGTAGGCACCTCTTTGCATAAAGACATCAGATAAAGTCCACAATGATCCCCTTGATTGCTTTAATGTCATTTTGAGGGGGATTAAAGGCTGATAGATACCGGAACTTCTTGATGCAACTTTATTTGACAGTCTTGCTACAGCGCTTAATCTGCCATAATTTAAAGTAAAAAGCTCTACAAGAAGACTATGTTCCTTGTAGGGCCTTGTATGAAGAATGAAGCCAGGCTCACCATCTAAAGAGAGCATTTACTTTTTCTCGATAAAACTACTCGTACTAGCGTTCAAAATCGTCATAGCCTAAGCTCTTTAGAGCTCGAGCATCATCAGACCATCCTGCCTTTACCTTCACAAAGAGTTTTAAGAACACTTTGCTGTCAAAAAGCTTTTCCATATCTTTACGAGCTTCAGTACCGATCATCTTAATTCTTGAGCCACCGGCACCTACGACCATCTTCTTCTGACCATCGCGCTCAACTAAGATAGCAGCACTGATCCTTAATAGACCATTGTCATCACGGAACTCTTCAACTTCAACAGTTGAACTGTATGGAAGTTCATCGCCCATCTGACGCATTAACTTCTCTCTTACAATTTCAGCTGCTAAGAATCTTGAAGAACGATCAGTGATACTGTCATCAGGGAAGAGGTGATCTCCTTCTGGCAGAGACTGCTTAATCAAATCTTTTAAGATATGTAAATTAGTGCCACGTAATGCAGATACAGGCACAATATCTTTAAAGGATATAGTCTTACTTAGCTTATCAATTAAAGGTAGTAGAGTTTCTTTATCTGCTACTGTATCTACCTTGTTGATAACTAAAACTACAGGAACCTTTGCCTGCTTTACTCTAGCAAAAGCCATTTCATCGTCATCAGTCCAGTGTGCAGGATCAATTACCATTAAGATCAGTTCAACATCACCTAATGAGCTTTCAGCAGCTCTGTTCATTAAGTGATTGATTGCCTTTTTCTCTTCACGGTGCAGACCAGGAGTATCAACATATACCACCTGATACTCACCTTCAGTGTCAATGCCCATGATACGGTTACGAGTTGTCTGAGGCTTTCTTGAGGTAATAGAAATCTTCTGACCGATTAAGTGGTTCATCAGTGTTGACTTACCTACATTAGGCCTGCCGATAATTGCTACAAAACCAAAATATGACATTAACTATCCTTCAAAAAGCATTACTTTTTGCTATTCTTTTCAAAATAATTTAACACAAGACCAGCTGCTTCCTGTTCTGCTCTTCTACGAGAAGAACCTTCACCGGTCTGTACAGGAACACCATCAACGGTTGCTGATACCACAAAGACCTGATCATTGTCAGTGCCTTTGATTGCTTCAACTTTATAGATTGGCAGTGGTTTATGCATTGACTGCAACAGTTCCTGCAAAGTTGATTTGTGATCTTTTTGGTTTACATCAGGTTTAATTGTTTGAAGTCTGCTTGCAAACCATGACAAAACGACCTGTCTTACGCGAGGAAAATCCTCATTGGTATCAATAAACATTGCACCAATGATTGACTCTACTGCATCAGCAATCAAAGAATCACGTCTGAAGCCACCGGTTTTTAATTCACCAGGACCTAATCTTAAGCAATTTCCGATACCGAATTCACGAGCTAACTGTGCTAAAGTAGTTTCTCTTACTAAAGTTGAGCGCATACGTGTAAGGTCGCCTTCAGGGCATTTAGGAAAGCGATCATAAAGATCTTTTGCAATGATCATTCCTAAAATTGAATCACCTAAATACTCTAGGCGCTCATTGTGTATACTACCAAAGCTTCTGTGAGTTAAAGCCTGATTTAATAGGCTTAGGTTCTGAAAAGAATAACCAAGTTTTAATTCTAAATTCTGTAACTCAATAACGTTTATCTTCTCTGACATTTTTATTATTTGATGCCACCAATTCTGTCAAATCTTACGGCTGTAGGCACCCATGCAGGAAGTGCACTGTCGCTCTTACGTTTAAAATCAAAAGATAACCAAATTGCAGTAGTCTTACCTACAATATTCTCATATGGGACAAATCCCCAGAAACGACTGTCCTTACTGTTGTCACGGTTATCACCCATTACAAAGTAGTTGTTCTCAGGAACTTTCCACATACCAACGGGACGACCTGTCTGTACATAATAGTATCTTGACATTATAGGAGCGTTAGGAGCTACTCTTATAGTGTGAGACTCACCATCATAGAAAGACTCTTCAAATACATCAAAAGTCTCATTAAAGCCCATAACTTCATCTTCAACAGACTCAACCATCTTTGTGGAGATAAGTTCAGGGACAGAGCCTTCAGGAGCATCATGCTTTAACACATATAAATGCTTATCCTGATAAATAATGGTGTCGCCAGGCTCACCGACGATTCTCTTGATGAAGTCTACGTTCTTGTCTTCAGGGTACTTAAATACAATGATGTCGCCTCTTTTAGGCTCTGTGGTTTTGAAAAGTACATTGTTAGTTAAAGGATTCTTAATTCCATACTCCCACTTACTTACAGCGATGAAATCACCGTCCTGCAGAGTAGGTAACATTGAGCCTGAAGGAATTCTAAATGGCTCATAAAGGAATGATCTGAATAAAAATACTACCAAGAGGATAAAGAATAATGATCCTACCTGACCTACAATATTCTTAGGCTCTAACAGAGCTTTACGCTCCTTAGATGAAAGCTTGCTGTTAGCATTAGACTCTTCTAAACGAGCCTTTCTCTTTGGCCGCTCAAACTTATAGTCATAGCCCCATGCTATTCCTGAAACAACAGTTGCAATGAACAGCACGAATGCAAATAAATTTTGTGAAATCAAACTTATCATAATTATCCCTTTGTAAGTTTATTCCTTACCAACCTTCAAGATTGCAAGGAATGCATCCTGAGGTACTTCTACTCGACCTAACTGTTTCATACGTTTCTTACCGGCTTTCTGTTTTTCAAGTAGCTTTCTCTTACGAGTAATATCACCACCATAACATTTTGCCAGCACGTCTTTACGTAATGCTTTTACAGTACAACGAGCAATAATCTGTGAGCCGATAGCTGCCTGAATTGCAATATCGAACATCTGTCTTGGAATTACTTCCTTCATTTTTTCAACAATAGCTCTACCACGTGATTGAGCTACTGAACGATGTAAGATCACAGCTAAAGCATCAACTCTTTCACCTGCAATTAAGATATCCATTCTTACCAGATCATCGCAGTTAAAACGTTTGAAACCATAGTCTAATGAAGCATAACCTCTTGAAGCTGATTTGATTCTGTCAAAGAAATCTAACACAACCTCAGACATTGGAATTTCATAAGTTAAAGCAACCTGCTCACCGTGGTAAACAAGACCAGTCTGAATACCTCTCTTTTCCTGACAGATCTTCATGATGGCACCTACGTATTCTGAAGGCATCAGCATGCGACATTCAGCAATAGGCTCTCTGATTTCTGCAATATTAGAGATTGGAGGCAGAGCTGCTGGTGAATCAATATGTAAGATCTCACCGTCTGTTTGTAGAATTTCGTAAACTACAGTAGGAGCTGTAGTGATCAGGTTTAGGTTGTACTCTCTTTCAAGTCTTTCCTGAATGATTTCCATATGCAGCATTCCTAAGAAGCCACATCTGAAACCGAAACCTAAAGCCTTTGAATTTTCAGGTTCAAAGAATAATGAAGCATCATTCAAAGATAACTTTTCAAGAGCATCTCTAAAGGCATTGTAATCTTCAGTATCTACAGGGAACATACCTGCATATACCTGAGGTTTTACTTTCTTAAAGCCTGGTAATGGCTCAGTAGCCGCATTCTTTACATGAGTGATGGTATCACCTACAGGAGCTGCGTGAACTGACTTAATATCACATACAACCCAACCTACTTCACCACAATGTAAAATTTCGACTTTTACTCTCTTAGGAGTTGAAATACCTAAGCCATCAACTTCCCAAGCTACGCCCTGAGACATAACTTTAATCTTGTCACCTCGACGTAAGGTACCGTTCTTAACACGAACTAAAGCTACAACACCTAAATAGTCATCAAAATATGAATCGATAATTAAAGCCTGTAGAGGACCGTCAGGATCACCTGATGGAGCAGGAATTGCAGTTACAATTCTCTCTAAAACATCCTGTACACCCACTCCAGTTTTAGCAGAACATTTACAAGCATCTTGAGCTTCAATGCCAATCAAATCTTCAATTTCATCAATTGCTCTTTGAGGATCAGCTGAAGGTAAATCAATCTTGTTTAATACAGGAATAACTTCTAGATCTAAATTTACAGCCTGATAGCAGTTAGCCAAAGTCTGAGCTTCTACACCCTGACTAGCATCCACAACTAAAAGTGCGCCTTCACAGGCAAATAAAGAACGAGATACTTCGTATGAGAAATCCACGTGGCCTGGTGTATCAATAAAGTTCAACTCGTAGGTTTTTCCGTCTTTTGCTTTGTACTTTAAAGTTACTGCCTGGGCTTTAATAGTAATACCACGCTCTCTCTCGATGTCCATGTTATCTAGAACCTGAGAGGTCATTTCACGTGCGCTCAACCCACCACACAGCTGAATAAATCTGTCTGATAAGGTAGACTTACCATGATCGATATGTGCTATTACAGAAAAGTTTCTTACTAAACTGCGATCGTAAATTTCTGCCATTATTTATTCCAAAAGGTTATCAGAGGCCACAGTTGCAGCCTGAACTAATTTAAACATTTAAACTAGCTATTTTAACAGGTTGCAGACTGATTAAGAATAACTTTTTGCGCAGTTGCAATTCATTCTTGACTAGCGCAAAGGTGTAATTTTTGAAAGGACAATAGCACTTAGCTCTAAAGGAATTTCACCTACCACAGCATACTCGTTTTTAACTGAGTTTCTGCGCAGAACAGTTAAAGTTCCGTCTGTTGCTGACTGAATATTAAGTGAACTTACAGAATTCTTGTAAACCTTAAATTCAACCATGCCGTCTGTAAATGACTGGTACTCAAGCTCGGTACCATCTGCCTGTTTTTGAATTCCCGCACTCTCAATTGTAAATGGCTTAGGTATGGTCAATTCAGGCCATATAGTTAAATCATTTTGCTTCTTTTTATTTGATAGTTTTTCTACTCTATCAAAAGTTTCATCAGGAAAAGACAAGTTCTCAGATGATGCTGAGTGAACAGCTGATACAGTAAACTTTGAAGCTACAATCTGAGCTGGTGACAGAACTACAAACTCAACAGGTAAAGAGGTGTCATCATCTTTTGAAATAACATAACTGTACCTTACATCATCAACTGGAGACATTCTAATCACAGTTACTTTTCTACCTGCTAATCTTGTTCTTCCCACAATAGTACAGTCATAACCTGTAAGGTTCCTGTTTTTTGAAAAAATTCTGTCCCAAATCTGAGTCTGATGCCAGGATAGTGGTCCTATATAAGAGCGGTTGTGATTGTAATCAAAACCTTTATCCTGACGTAAGGCATAACCTGCAATCTCATTATTTAGAGATTTCCATGTGGTATAAGATACAGAATTCTTATTGAAATGAGCTAATGCATATAACTGCATTTGTGCCTGATCATTATCAATAACAGTAGCTTCAAAATCACTATCTGTATAGGCGCTCTTTACAGAGTTATACAGAGCCATACACTGATTTGAATTATCAGCTATTGCCTGTTCTGAAAAAAATAAAACCGTCAGAGTAACAGCCCCGACGGTTTTTATAAAACTTTTAATCATAAAAACTTTTTAATTTGAGGCAGTATCGAAAACATAGCCTCTAATGTAATTGTTAATACGCTCAACTTCAAGACTTTGTTGTTTTTTGAGTTCAGCACTGTTAACTTTATCTTCATTCTGATTCCGAGTCTGATTTGACTTGTCGTTGAACTTTAAAGTCTTGTCATTGTGAGCTGTCTGGTAGCTTGCAAGATTTACCCCTTCAACAGAACCTAAAGGAGCAGTAGTCTTATCGCCAGTGATACCTTCATCAGCATTGTATGTTTGCCAACCGATGATGGTAATTGCTGCAACAGATGCTGCTAGTGCTACCTGGGCGATACCAAAAGAGAACTTCTTGAAGGCAATCTTGAATGATGGTAATGAAATTTCTTTAATCTTAGCTGGTTCTGGCTTAATGTTCTCATTCTTAATCTGAGCCATTACATTATCAGCTAAAGACATGTTGACTTTAGATGGCAGTTCATTTCTCAATGCAGCACCGATTAGTGACCAGTTTTGCATGTGAGACAGAGACTCTTCTGATCCTTTCTGTGTGGTGGTATTCTCACCATCAAAAAGAGCTGATTCATTCTCTAAATCTCTGTATAACTGCTCTGATTTCAACATACACAAACTCCTACACAACCGTTACTTTACAGCAAATTTGTTCATCTTCTCTTCAATAAACTGTCTAGCTCTGAATATTCTTGAACGAACTGTTCCTACTGGAACTTTCTCGACAAGAGAAATGTCATCATATGACATTCCTTCAACTTCCCTTAAGGTAATTGCTCGTCTTAATTCTTCAGGAAGAGCATTCATCGCATTGACAATAACTCGCTGCAATTCTTGCGATTCTATTATTCTATCTGGTGTATCTTTGCTTGCTAAAACACCCTGTTCATCAATCGACTGAAATTCTTCAGAATCAACATCAACACTGTGTTTATGCTTTGAATTCGACTCAATGTATGATTTTGCCGCATTCACAACAATTCTATACAACCATGTATAAAAGGAACTTTCTCCACGAAAACTGTTAATTGCTTTGTAAGCTTTAATAAAAGCTTCCTGTGCAACATCACTGACATCATCACTGCTGTTCAGAAATTTTGAAATTATCTGAGCTACACGGTGCTGATATTTGATTACCAGAATGTTGTAGGCATTAACATCGCCTTCCTGCACCCGTTTTACGATTGCTTCATCACTTGAAGCTTGCAAATTTTCGTTCACGGATGACATCCTTTTAACACCTTTTGAAAATTAGACTGAGGGTTGATTAAAAAAGTTCAATAATTTTTTTAAGACCGATTAGATAAGTACTGTCTGATCAGAATCTATCAATTATATATTAATGGTATTAATTTGAAAACAGCGTGAACTTACAGCTTTCTAATTATGAGATCGCAAGTCATTACATTGGTATATATCAAGAACAATTACTTCTCAAAAGTTCTTTTCCTTTCAACTTATTCACTAATATCGAGCTTAAAAATGAGAAAAAATGTAAAAATGTTTCATTTGGGTAATTTGGATGTAAAATTATTCGTTGGAAGTTTTAGATATTTAGTACAGATTAATCAGAAACTGATCAATTCACTTTGTGCTATACAGGATTAAAAAATGAACTACACAACAGATTGTTTAATCATTGGTAGTGGTGCAGCAGGTCTTACTCTTGCTTTGGGCATCGCTGATAAAGCAAAGGTTATCGTTCTCTCTAAAGAAGGTGCCTGCGCAGGTTCTACTAATTACGCTCAGGGCGGTATTGCTGGCGTATACAACATCAAAGATGATGATGACAGTATTCAGGCTCATATCAAAGATACCTGCATAGCTGGTGGCTTCCTTTGCGACGAAAAGACTGTTGAGTTTGTAGCAAAGAATGCTCATGACGCTATTCAGTGGTTAATTGACACTGGTGTTCCTTTTGATATGAAAGAAACTGAGCCTACTCAAGCACAATCACCTTACCACTTACACAGAGAAGGCGGTCACTCTCACAGAAGAATTTTCCACGCTGAAGATCATACAGGTAAATCAATTCAGGAAACCCTAATTGCAAAGGCAAGAGCTCATAAGAACATTACTGTTTTAGAGAACCACAATGCAATTGATCTTGTAACTACCAAAAAGTTAGGCATGGCAGGTAACAGAGTTTTAGGTGCTTATGTACTAAACACTGAAACCAACCACGTAGAGACTATTAGAGCAAAATTCATTGCATTGTGCACAGGTGGTGCTTCTAAGGTTTATCAATATACCTGCAACCCAGAGGTAAGCTCTGGTGATGGCATTGCAATGGCCTACAGAGCAGGTTGCCGTGTAGCAAATATGGAGTTCAACCAGTTCCATCCTACAACTCTTTACTGCGATGCAGATAGAAACTTCTTATTAACAGAGGCTCTAAGAGGTGAAGGAGCTCAGCTAAAGCGCCCTGATGGCACTCGCTTTATGCAGGATTACGATAAGAGACTTGAATTAGCTCCTCGTGATATCGTTGCAAGAGCTATTGACCATGAGATGAAGAAACTAGGTGCTCATTGCATGTATCTTTATATCTCATTTAAAGAACCAGAGTTCTTAAAGAAACACTTCCCTACCATTTATGAGAGATGTTTAAAGGTTGGTATTGATATTACCAAACAACCAATTCCAATTGTGCCTGCAGCTCACTTTACCTGCGGTGGCATTATGGTAGATAGAAAATCGCGGACAGATCTTGATGGTCTGTATGCTGTAGGTGAATGTTCATATACAGGTCTTCACGGCGCAAACCGTCTAGCTTCAAACTCATTACTTGAGTGTGTGGTTTACGGTAAAGCAGCTGCAACTGATATCCTAAAGCATCTACCTGATGATAACTACGATATTGCAGAGATCCCTGATTGGGACGAAAGTCAGGTTACAAACTCTGATGAGGAAGTTATCATTACCCATAATTGGCATGAGTTAAGACTGACAATGTGGGATTACGTTGGTATCGTAAGAACTAACAAACGTCTTGAAAGAGCAATGCACAGAATCGAGATGTTAAAGAGAGAAGTTCATGAGTACTATTCAAACTTCAGAGTTTCAAGAAACTTATTAGAGCTTCGTAATTTACTTGATGTTGCTGAACTAATTGTTCGTTCTGCTATGGCAAGAAAAGAGTCACGTGGTCTTCACTATAACCTAGACTACCCTCAGACTGACGAACATTCAGGTCCTACTATCATCAATCCTAAAGTTTAACACTCCCAAAAGATTGATAATTCTATAGCTCCCATAGATTAAGGATCGTGCAAAAAAGGAAGAGTAAATTCTCTTCCTTTTTTTCGTGATAAACTGTAAAAAAAATTTCTCTGAATAGATACTTTTACAAAATTATGAAAAGATTATTTGCATCAGTTTTTTGTGCTTTGCTTTTACAAGGAAGCGCTTTAGCTACAACATTACAAACCCAAATTGGAGATATCTCCATTCCTACAGCAAAAGAAATCAATGAGCAAATTGATTCTCTTGCCTCCGATGCTTCTTTATCTGATGATGATAAAAAAACACTTGGAACGCTGTATAAAACAGGTTTAGATACACTAGATCAGATTAGTGATTTAACAGCACAACAAAAAGATCTAGATAAATACTTAAAAGATGCAAATAGAAAACTTTTAAGATTAGCAACTGATTACACCAATCAGCAGAAGATCCAAGCTTTAACTAGTGATGATATTAAAAATATATCTGACAGCGATTTAGATGCTAGGTTAGAAAAAGCTCAACGAGATCTTGTGACAGCTCAGATAGAGCTTAACAATGCATCTGATGCTCATAATAAAGTACAAACTCTGCCTGAAAAAGCACAGAATACAGTTACTCAAAACAATGACAAAATTAAAGATCTTCTGTCAGCTATAGATAAAAACGCCAATCCAGATCTTTTCAAGAATCGTATTTATGCACTGTTAATTTGTAAAGCCAATTTAGAGAATTCTTTATTTAAAAATAAACTTGCTAACTTATCTATCTTGCAGGATTTAGCAAACTACGAACAAAAGATTGCAAACATCAAGTACAACAGATTAGATAAAGACGTAAAGACCTTAAGTTTAAAAAAGAACTTAGACTATTCTGTTGATGATGAGGAAAAGCAAAACGAGGTCATTAGTAAAAAAGCTCCACAGCTAGCTAAGATGGTTGATACCATCAAGAAAATTAACAGTTATCTTTTAGTACATCGCCAAAAGAATGCTCTCTATCAGCATGACTATCAGGAGGTTGATTCAGCTTTAACCAAAGTTGATCAAATGCAAAAAGATCTTGATAACCAGATTAAAGAGTTAGGTAAGAGCCTGGTTCTATCAAGACTTTTAAACAAGCAATTATCCTTGTTGCCTAATGTTCAATTAAGCTATGATCTAGATGAGGTAATTGCAAATCTTAATATCTATATTTATGAATTAAGAGAACAGACAGATAAGTTACTGGACATTGAACTTATTGTTAATCAAGATATTAAAAAGGATCCTTCTTTAGCGAAATACAGAAATGATCTAACCTCACTCTATTCTCAAAGAAGACGTATTCTAAGTGAGTTGTACCAAATTCTAGCAAATGAATTAAGTACAACTATTGAGCTAAAACTAAAGTACACAAGCTACAACAACATTAGATCTAAGATCAAATCAGATATCTCAGAGCAGCTGTTCTGGGTTAAATCTAACCAATCTCTGGGTTCTGAATTTTTATATACTTTAGTGCCAACTGTTAAGTATGAGTTTAGCGATCTCCTAAATAAACTTACTAGTGAAAAATTCAAAGTTCATACCACTAAGACTGCCTTTTTGGTGGTATTACCATTTATCATTCTTGCTTTAATCGTTATTTCCTTTAACAACAGAATTCAAAAATACAACAACGAGCTTGCTTTACGCTTAGACAGACGAAATGACTCTATTTTTGTAACTCCAGCTGCCATAATTAACAATATGATTATGATGGTACCAAGACTGTCCTGGATGGTGGTTATAGGATCTATAGTCATCTGTCTTTCTTTGGCAACAACAAACTTGCAGTATCAAATCATTCTTATCATGGTTCTGCATATCTTTGTCTTTGTATTCTTCTTACAAATTATTAAGCCTAATGCATTGGTACAAAGACATTTTAGTGTTCAGCCATACAAATTAAGACAGTATAGAAACATCTTAAATCAGGTATGGATCTTCTCCCTTCCATTGCTGATTTTCGCTAACGTAGCTGAGACTGACTCAAACTTCATTTACGCTGATATCACTTCATTTATTGTGGTATTACTCTCATGTGCAGCTCTTTTAGTGATCTCAATTAGGATCTTTATAAGAAACCTCACTGATTTTGCAAACTCATCAGCAACAGCTGTTATTGGAAGCTTCATTGCTATTATCGTTTGCTTGATGGCTGTTCTATTTGTAGCTTCTGGTTACTTATATTCAATCGTAACTTTAACTAACAGACTGGCATTTACCTGCTATATCATTTTGGGCTACTACCTTGTAAGTCAAACCATCCATCGTATGATGCATGTATATATCTTTAAAGCTTCTTTAAAGAAAAAACATGAACAAGAAGATAAAAACAGTGAGGAAATCACTTCACAGAACTTTATTGCAATGCTGAACATGAGCCCATCTCATTTATGTTCAAAAGCATTCAAGATTGTAAATACAGCTCTGCTTACTGTTACCGCTTTCTTTATGTACATTCAGTGGAACGATCTGGCTTCTGTTTTAAGATATTTAGATACTATTCAGATTTGGACCAAGACAGAATTAGTCAATGGAACTCCTGTGGTAACTGACTATCTGTCACTTGCTAACATACTTTTAGCAATCTTTATTCTGATTGTGACAAGTGTTCTTAATAAGAACTTACCTTCTATCTTAGAAAAGTTATTGCTAATTAAGAAAGGTATCAATCAGAAGAGTACCGGCTATACAGTAAAGGTAATCACCTCATACCTCATCACAGGCTTTGGTATTATTTGTGCGGCTGGATCTGTGGGAATTAGATGGGAAAATCTACAGTGGTTAGTTGCAGCCTTATCTGTAGGCTTAGGATTCGGTCTTCAGGAAATCTTCGCTAATTTCGTCTCTGGTATTATTCTGCTGTTTGAAAGACAGACTAGAGTAGGAGATATCATTACTCTAAACGGACTATCTGGTACTGTTAACAAGATCAGAATTCGTTCTACTACAGTAATGTCTTTTGAAAACAAAGAAGTTATGATCCCTAACAAAGAGTTCATCACCTCAGCTCTTACTAACTGGTCTTTAACTAGCACAGTAACCAAGTTAGAGTTCATTGTAGGTGTAGCTTACGATGCTGATGTTGAAAGAGCTAAGAGTCTGTTACTCTCAATTGTTAACAGATGTCGCTATATTTCAAAAGAGCATGCTTCTTTAATCTACATTAAAGAGTTAGCTGCAAGCTCTGTAAATATCAGTGCTGAAGTCTATGTAACCAACATCGGCGACAGAAAACTCACCATGGATTATTTAAGCCGTGAGACCTTAAGTGTCTTTGCAAAGAACAACATCGAAATTCCTTTCGATCAGTTAGATCTTCATGTAAAGACCTTAGAAAAAGACGAGTTTATTAAGCAGTTAAGAAATGGTCTATTCAACAAGAAAGACGATTCACAACTTGCAGAAAAGCTTGAGAACGACTCTTCTGAAAGGCTTCTAACCAAAAGTTAGAAACTGCAAAGGCATAAATTAAAAGTTGGGGGAGTGGATCTTCCTATAAGACACGTAGGGGAAGCTTTAGCTTCCCCTTTTAGTTGTTTGCAAGAGCAAACAAAGAATTCTTAAGACTATTTATCGTCTTCTTTTTCTTCAATTGCCTCAAATGGGCATACAGACTGACAAGCTGCACAATCAGAACACATCTCTGCATCGATCTTAAAACTGTCATCAGGCTGTTGCTCTATGGCGCCACAAGGACAGATATCCTGACATTCACCGCACTGAGAACAAATCTCATTATTGATAACAAACATTGGTACACCTTTAAATTGTTACAGTTTTATTTAAAACGTTATAATAACATTTAATCGGTTTAGATAAAAAGGCAATTTATGAATAGCATCACTGAAAATTTAAATCACATTCACTCATCTATCAATAGCGCTGTTACTAACAGTAAGAGAGAAGAGAATAGCGTAAAGCTGTTATGCGTAAGCAAAACCAAGCCTAAAGAGATGGTTATTGAAGCTTACAATGTTGGTGAAAGACACTTTGGTGAATCATATGCCGTAGAAGCATCTGAGAAAGTTGAGCAATTAAAAGAATTAGGCTACAACGACATTGTTTGGCATTTTATTGGTCCTATTCAGAAAAATAAAACTAAGCTTATCGCTACTCACTTTGACATCGTCGAAAGCGTAGATAGAGTAATCGTAGCCAAAAGATTAGACGAACAGCGTCCTGATAATCTAAAACCTCTTGAAGTTTTAATTCAGGTAAATATCTCAGATGAATCTCAAAAGGCAGGCTGTGCAATTGCTGATATTGATGAACTTATAAAAGAAATTCAAAGCTTAAAAAAACTAAAGCTACGTGGTTTTATGGGTATTGGTAAAGATACAGATAACCGTGATGAAATCACAGAAGAATTTGCACAATTAAAGAACCTCTTTGACAAGTACAAGACAAGCATTGATGATTTTGACATACTGTCTATTGGTATGACCCATGACTTGGATCTTGCAATAGCGCAAGGTTCTACTGAAGTTCGAATTGGAACTGCTATTTTCGGTGCTAGAGAGTACAAAAATAAAACTATGAACGATATAAAAATAGCTTTCATTGGTGGCGGCAATATGTCTAGCTGTATCTATGACAGCATTATCAAAAATTATGACGCAAAGAATGTTACTGTAAGTGGACCTCATTTAGAGAAATTAGAAAAGTTCAAAGCTCACGGTTCGCTTATCACTACAGATAACGTAAAGACCGTTGAAGATGCTCAAGTAATTTTCTTAGGTGTTAAACCTCAGATCTTAACTTCAGTTTTAGAAGAAATTAAGAACTCAAAGATCTCGTTAGACGGCAAATTATTTATCTCTATGGCAGCTGGTTATAAATTGTCATCAATTTACGCAAAACTAGAGACTCACAATTTAATTCGCATCATGCCAAATACCCCAGCAAAACTTGGGCTTGGTGTAATTGCTGTAAGCTATGATTCAGCTGTAACAGATAGCGAAAAAGACTTATGTAAGAAAATGTTATCTCACATGGGAGAGTGTATCGAAGGCGATGAACAGAGTCTAAACGTAATTGGTGCAATCTGTGGTTGCGGTCCTGCTTTTGTATACAGATTCATGGAATCACTAATTAGCGAAGCTGTAAGAAATGGAATTGCTCCTAATTATGCTAGAAAGATGGTTGAACAGACTGTATTTGGTTCAGCATCTATGGTAATTAAAAATCAGGACACTTCGATTGCTGCTCTAAGAGAGGCTGTAACATCCAAAGGCGGTACTACCTTTGCAGGTCTATGCAAGATGACTGAAGGTAACTTTGAGCAGATTATGCAGAATACAATCCAAGCAAGTCTTGACAGAACTTACGAATTTGAGAAGATGTTCTAATATATTTTCAATCAAGGATTAAACATGGCAATTCATTATTTAATTATGTTTGCAACTGCAGTAGTAATGCTCTTTGAGTTGAGAGCGCTAATGCAGTCATCAAGTATTGACTACTACCATCCTTTTACACAAGCAGTAGTAAAGCTTACAGAACCTTTATTAGGCAGACTTCCTATTAGGAACATACATTTCAAGGGATTCTATTACTGTGGTTTTATTGTATCTTTTGTAATCGCTGTAGTTTTCTTTACTGTATTAGTAAGTTTGTCATCTTTTGATATCTTATTGATTGCTCTTTTTTCAATCATTTTGACCATTAAAAGCTTTGGCTATCTTTTAATCTTTTTACTCTTAGCTCAAGCTTTAACTTCATGGTTACCTAACACTCGTTATTTAAGCATGACCTTTGCTCAGATCACATATCCAATTGTAAGTCCTGTGCAAAAACTAATTCCTCCAATTGGCATGATTGATTTATCTCTCATGATCGTCATGATTGCGCTATTTGCGCTTAACACCATGTTTGGAAAGCTTTTCGGAATACTTTGGTATATTTGCTAAAGCAAGACATAAAAAACCGGCTTTACGCCGGTTTTCTTTTATTCAAGTGTAAATTCAGTTTCCTCAATTGGGGGAGTCTGAACTTCATCTTCTTCTGATTTAGGAACAATTACTTCAAGAAAATCTATCTTTTGGAAGCCTCTTGGTAATAGATCACCAGCCTTGCTTCTAGAACTAATTCTCTCTTCAATTTCTTTTGATGATAAGTTGATGGTTCTCTTTCCACAATGAATAATCATTGAAGCTTTTTCTGGAACAATTTCCATGGTTGCAATACCATCAGCACCGATTGCTAACTTAGCTCCGTTAATACCGATAAGTTTGTTACCCTTTCCTTGTGAAAGTTCTGGTAACTCATTTACCTTATAAATTAACAGACGTCCTGTCTTACTTGCTACAGCTAATAAATCAGTATCCTTATTGCCAACTAACAAAGGTTTTAAAATAGTTGCATCTTCATCAATTGTAATCAGAGCCTTACCAGCTTTATTTCTTGTCTGCAGATCTTCAGCCTTAACCATAAAGCCATAGGCTTTATCTGAAGCAATGATAAAGTGCTCATTGTTGTGACCTATTACAACATGGCATGCACTCTCGCCTGGCTGTAAATTGGCCTTGGCTGATAAAGGTTCACCTTGTCCACGGGCAGATGGTAAATCTTTAACATCCACGGCATATACTCTACCCTTATTGGTAATAAAGCAGGCCTTGTCATTTGTCTTACCTGAAGCTTTAGACTTGAATGCATCACCTGATCTGTAAGACATGCTCTCTGCATCGATATCAGCGCCACTTGCAGCTCTTATCCAGCCCATTTTTGAAAGAATTACGGTTGCAGGAGTGCTTGGTACTAGTTCATCCTCGCTTATTGCTTTAGCAACTTCTTTTTGAACAATACGGCACTTTCTCTCGTCACCGTATAACTTAACATCTGACTGAATTTCTTTCTTGATGAAAGTCTTGAGCTTAGTCTCAGAGCCTAAAAGAGCCTCAAGTTTCTTCTGCTCTTCAACTAGTTTATCTCTTTCTGCTGTAAGTTTTATTTCTTCTAATCGAGCTAACTGTCTTAACTTTGTTTCAAGAATATACTCAACCTGAGCATCAGATAAGTTAAATCTCTCAATAAGTTTCTGCTTAGGATTTTCTTCATGACGGATAATATCAATTACTTCATCAATATTTAAAACAATCAGCAAGAAACCCTCTAAGAGGTGTAATCTTTTCTTAACAATCTCAAGACGACTATTTAAACGACGTCTTACGGTATTAATTCTGAAAGTTAACCACTCAGAAAGAATTGTTTTTAAGTCTTTAATAGCAGGTTTGCCATCAATACCTAAAATATTTAGATTTACTTTATATCTCTTCTCAAGATCAGTAACAGCGTATAAGTGCTCCATGAGCTCATCTAAATCAACACGTTTTGATCTTGGAGTAATGATGATTTTGCATGGACAGCTGTGATCTGAAGCATTGGTAATAGCTGCTACCATTGGTAACTTTTTCTTTGACATCAAATCAGCAATCTGACGCTCAATTGAACCGCCTGAGACTTGGAAAGGAAGAGCGTTGATCACAATCTCATCCTTTTCAATTGAATAAACAGCTCTCTGGCGCACAAAACCGCGACCAGTTTCGTAGATGTCTTTTAATTCTTGTTCTGAATTAGTGATTTCACATCCACAAGGATAGTCTGGACCAGGAACGTACTTCATCAAATCTGCTACAGTTAACTCAGGCTTATCCATAAGAGCAATAACTGCACTAGCAACTTCATTTAGGTTGTGTGAAGGGATATCTGTAGCCATACCCACAGCAATACCTGTAGTACCATTTAAAAGTATATTAGGCAATCTTGCTGGCAAGAACTTTGGTTCATTCACAGTTCCATCAAAATTTGGAAGCCAATCTACACAACCAGTATTGATATCAGCTAATAACACATCTGAATATGGGGCAAGTCTTGATTCAGTATAACGCATTGCTGCAAATGACTTTGGATCTTCAACATCACCCCAGTTACCCTGACCATCAACTAAAGGATAACGGTATGTAAAAGGCTGTGCCATGATAACCATAGCTTGATAGCAGGCACTATCACCGTGAGGGTGATATTTACCGATAACTTCACCTACGGTTCTTGCTGACTTTGAGTGTTTTGCTTTAGGATCGATGCCTAATTTTGACATTGCATAGATAATTCTGCGCTGTACTGGTTTCATACCATCAGTGACAGAAGGCAATGCTCTGTCTCGAATTACGTTCATGGAATAATTCAAATATGCTTCTTCGGCAAATTCCTGAAGAGGCAATGGTTCAATTCCTTCGAGACTAAATTTTTTATTAATTTGATCTGACATTTAATTTTTCTCGCACAACCCTTGCAGTTGTGTATATAATATTCTCGCTACAGTATATTTTATCAAAAATGCACAACAAAACCATGTAATCCGTGAGTTTTGTGTGACTCTATAACAATAATAAAATCACCTTGTTTTACATTGCTTTTAGGCAAGGCATTGCTATTTCTGAACGAATATTTTTTGTCAGGTATGTCCACAGTGAAAATTTTAAAATACATTTTTGCTTTATATGTTATTTCATTTTCGACAGTTTCACTACAAGCTAAAGCAGAAACTTTCCACAATATCCCAAACGAACTTTTAGCAAAAGCTGTAAGTTCTGAAGTTGTCTATGACGAAGAATTTGATTATACAAAGCTTGGTATAACCTCTAACTTATTGAGCAACAGTGCCCTTGAAGAGTCACAAGTTCAAAAGAAAATGTTAGTCGATAGAGTTGTTGTAAATAAAGCAGCCCACCAGATGATTCTTATGAAAGATGGTCTAGAGGTTAGAAAATTTTGGATTGCTTTATCAGACAAACCATATGGAAAGAAACAGTTTGAAGGAGATAAGAAAACACCTGAGGGCACTTATACTCTAGATTACATAAAGAAAAGATCTAATTACTATAAAGCTTTCCATATTTCATATCCAAACTCGAAAGATATTGAGTTTGCAAGAAGCTATGGAAGACGCCCTGGTGGCATGATCATGGTACACGGACAGCCTCCTTCAAGAAACAGTTACAATGAAACTGTACAGAGAACAGATTGGACTAATGGTTGTATTGCTCTGCTAAACCCTGATTTGGATGTATTTTTATCAATGGTGGATGTAGGAACTCCGATTACTATCAATCCCTAATAGAGTTCCCAACTCCAATTAGTCATCTGGGAACCATTTAGCTGAAGCTTCATTAGAAGATTCTCCATTAGCTTCAAAAACGATGTCCACTACGTGAACATCGTTTTTTAATTGCTCTTGAGCACCAGTAAACCATACTTCTGCAACAATCCAATTGTTAATTTCAAACTCTGAAGTATCAATATCATCATCGTCAGATAAGTTTCTAAATCTGCATTCCATTGAATAGTCATCATCATTAGTGATTTTACGAACTTTAGCATAAACATCAGGATTGTTTATGCTTAAAGCTTCTTCACTAATGGTTGTGTACAGATCAAGAACTTGCTGAGTAAGATCATCCATCTGCTCTTCAGTTAATTCATCAAAATCAACCATACTAAACTAGTTCTCCACCTGAACAGAATGTTGAACCTGTTACATGATGCAAGGTTCTCTTAAATCCTGGGTTAAAGCACTCTTCCTTATCATCCCAACTATCATCTTTTACATACACGTTAACTACTTTTGATAAGCATATACCTTTTTCTTCAAATAACATTTCATCCTGAAGCTCACATTCAAAATAAGCTAAAGCACCTGACATTACATCTAAACCGAATTTTTGAGATTTCTCAGTTTTCACATCTTTAATTTGTAGTTTATTTCCTACATCACGGCCGTGTACTGAACCTAAATCCAAAGCTGTTTTCTTTTGATCTTCACTAGGTAAAGCTACTACAAATTTCTTTGTGTGACGGATGTTCTCAGATGTTGTGTGATCTTTATCTAAAACTAACAGTAATACATCAGGATCAAAAGGACATGACCAAGCAGCTGTCATACCATCAGGGACATCTTTAGAGCTCTTGGTAAAGATACATACAAGTGGACCTCCAGAAAATACTCTATAAGCTAAAGTTTTATCGATATTTTTATACATACGATCCTCGATATAGTGTACAAAAAGAAAAAGAGCCTCCTAGGAGACTCTTCTATTTTATCTTATTTATCTAAGAATTAGATAGTGTTATCTAAATCTGCAGGAGGCCAGTTCTCAAGACGCATACCTAAAGATAAACCTCTTTCAGCAAGAACATCCTTGATTTCAGTCAATGACTTCTTACCTAGGTTAGGAGTCTTAAGTAACTCTACTTCGGTCTTCTGAACAAGATCACCAATATACTTGATGCCTTCAGTCTTCAGACAATTTGCTGAACGGACTGTTAACTCAAGGTCTTCAACAGGACAAATCAATTTAGGATCGATTAAAGGTCTGAATGAAGAATCCTCTGTAGGAGCTACAGAATTTCTGATATCAACAAATGAGTTTAACTGATCTGCAAAAATAGTAGCAGCGATGCTTACAGCATTCTTTGGATCGATAGTACCATTGGTTTCGATATCAAGAATTAACTGCTCTTTCTCTTCTGCTATAGGAGCTGTATGAACTGCAACATTTAACACAGGGCAGTATGAAGGATCAATCTGCAAGTGACCGATAAAACGCTCTTCAGAACCTTCAACATATGGACGATTTACAGCAGGAACGTAGCCACGACCGCGAGTTACATGCAAATGCATATTTAACTCTTTGTTCTCGTCTGTTAAATGACAAATAATTTGCTCTGGGTTCTTAATCTCAATGCCTGCAGGACACAGAATGTCAGCAGCTGTAACGGGACCTACGCCTTTCTTCTTTAACTGAAGAACAGGCTCGTCTCTTAAAGAACCTTCAGCAGCAACAGCAACTTCTTTTAAATTTAAAAGTATAAGAAGAATATCTTCTTGAATGCCTTCTACTGCACTGTATTCATGCACTACACCATCAATTTCAACTGCGGTGATGGCATATCCAGGAATAGAGGACAGCATAATACGACGGAGTGCTGTGCCTACGATTTGAGCAAAATGTGGCTCAAATGGCTCAAGAATTACACGGCTTACATTACGTGAAAGCTCGGTAACTTCTTTAATATTTGGCTTAATAGAATCAATGATCTGATCCAAGGTTTCACCCTCGTTTTTTAGTACAGTTAGTTAGCTAGAAATCTGAATGGGCGCAGCAAAGCGCCCATAGGATTATTCAGCTGCTTTAGAATCCTTTGACTCTTCTGCAACTTCAGAACGATCTGTTAACATGATGTAAGCTACTGGAGCTTTATCAGTTGAACGTAAACCAGCCTTTAAGATACGGGTGTAACCGCCGTTACGGTTAGCTGATAGCTTACCGATAACGTTAAATAACTTAGCAACTACTGCTTCGTCACGTAGACGAGACTGAGCTAAACGACGGTTTGCAACGGTATCAACTTTAGCTAAAGTGATTAAAGGCTCAACGAAGCGACGTAATTCCTTAGCCTTAGGAACAGTAGTCTTGATTACTTCGAAGGTTAATAAAGCCTTAGCTAAATTACGGTACAATGCAGCACGGTGTGCAGCTGTACGACCTAAATGACGGCCACTTAAACGATGACGCATTTTTAATTCCTTCTAAACAGTTATTTGTTTGGTGCACGAAGTCCTGGAGGAGGCCAATTTGCCACACGCATACCTAAAGACAGATTTCTCTGAGCAAGAACATCCTTAATTTCATTTAAAGATTTCTTACCTAAGTTAGGTGTCTTAAGTAACTCTACTTCGGTCTTCTGTACCAAATCGCCGATGTAAATGATATTCTCCGCCTTTAAGCAATTTGCAGAACGAACAGTTAATTCTAAATCGTCCACTAACTGCATTAAAACTGGATCAGGCATTGGAGGAGCAGCAGGTGTCATTACACGCTCACTGATCTCTTCCTTATCTACAATGTTGCAAATACTGTCACAGATCAGATTAGAACCATTCATTAAAGCAACTTCAGGAGCAATTGTTCCATTAGTTTCAATATCAATAACTAATCTATCTAAATCTGTGCGTTGCTCAACACGTGCTGATTCTACTTCGTAGACATAACGACGTACTGGGCAGTAATTTGCATCAATTAAGATGGTCTCATCTGAATCAGCAGGAATATGCTTATCAGAAGTTGCCATCACATAACCCTGACCAGAGGTGATGCGGATTTTCATCGACAACGAAGCCTTGGCACCTTTTAGAGTGCAAATACGGGCTTCAGGGTCAACAAAAGAAATATTTTCAGGGCAAACGATATCAGAAGCATGAACTTCACCTTCGCCGCGTCTCTCAATTGTTAACCAAACAGGCTCTTTTATTGGCTCCTGAGCTGAAATGGCAAGAGACTTTAAGTTCATTACCACGTCAAATAAAGTTTCCTCAAGATCAGCCTTTGAGCTGTTAATGTCCTTTACGCCCGCCATCTGAAAAGCATCTACAGCAGTTCCAGACAGGGTCTTTAGTAAAATTCCACTTAAAGCTACACCTAATGTATAACCGAAACCACGCTCAAGTGGCTCAAGCACTAAACGTGCATGATTTGGGCTGACTTCAGTATAATCAACTGGCTTTGGCTTTAGTAGTTCAACAACAGACACTAGAGATACCCCACATTATAAAAGCGGTGCTGGCAATGTTGCCGTTATTACTTAGAATACAATTCGACGATGAGCTGTTCCTTAATATCGGAAGGTAGCTCAGCACGTTCAGGATTGCTCTTATAAGTACCCTTCATATGATCGTGATCAACATCGATCCATGTTGGCTTAGTAGCACGCTGTCCTGATAAGTCGATTGCGGCCTTAATACGTAACTGCTTCTTTGCCTTTTCGCGAACAGCAATAACGTCTGAAGGCTGAACCTGGTAAGAAGGGATGTTTACGATATGATCGTTAACAGTAATTGCCTTGTGGCTTACCAACTGACGAGCTTCCATACGGGTTGAACCAAAACCCATACGATAAACTACGTTATCCAGACGTGCCTCAAGAAGCTGTAACAGGTTCTCACCTGTGTTACCATTCATTCTTGTTGCTTTCTTGTAGTAGTTACGGAATTGACGCTCTAATACGCCATAGATACGACGAACTTTCTGCTTCTCACGTAACTGCATGCCGTAGTCTGAAAGGCGTGCTTTATTTGCGCCATGCTGACCTGGTGCTGTGTCTAACTTGCACTTGGTGTCAATTGCACGAACACCTGACTTTAAGAATAAGTCAACACCCTCACGGCGGCTTAATTTCAGGGCTGGACCTGTATATTTTGCCATTTATCTTTCTCCAGAAATTGAACTCGTTAGGTTATACGCGACGCTTTTTAGGTGGGCGACAACCGTTATGAGGGATTGGGGTAACATCGGTAATATTGGTGATCTTGTAACCCTGATTATTTAAAGCACGGATTGAAGACTCACGACCAGGACCTGGACCCTTAACCAAAACTTCAAGATTCTTAACACCGAATTCTTTTGCAGCCTCACCAGCACGCTCTGCAGCAACCTGAGCAGCGTATGGAGTTGACTTACGAGAACCACGGAAACCTGAACCACCAGCAGTTGCCCATGATAGAACGTTACCCTGACGGTCTGAGATTGACACGATGGTGTTATTGAAAGATGCATGGATGTGTGCTACGCCATCAGCAACCTGCTTCTTAGAGCGTTTGCCTGAACGTGCACGTGTAGCAGTAGCAGAAGCTGCCTGCTGTTCTTTTTTAATTTCTTCAGCCATCTAAGCTCTCCTACTTCTTAATGCTCTTGCGAGGACCCTTGCGAGTACGTGCATTGGTCTTAGTACGCTGACCACGTACTGGTAAACCTCTGCGGTGACGCAGTCCACGGTAAGTACCAAGGTCGATTAGGCGCTTGATGTTCATTGAAACTTCACGACGAAGATCACCTTCAACGGTGAACTTAGCCACTTCGGCACGGATTTTATCTACAACAGACTCATCTAAATCTTTAAGTCTTGCAGAATCTTCAACACCTGCGTTAGCAAGAATCTCGCTTGCGCGGGTTGGGCCGATGCCATAGATTGACTGTAATGCAATCACAGCGATCTTTTGATCAGGCACATTGATGCCAGCTATACGGGCCACTATTGATCTCCTAAATATAGGTCGGTTAAAAACAATGGCTGTCGCAAAGCCCGTTAGGATACGCGACAACCGCTCATAGTGCACTTTGGCATGTCAGAAAAGCACCAAGATATTACTCTTAGTGCTTAAGCTGTATGATTATACAGATTTTAATTTAAACATGCAAGCGAACTTGCATATTTAAACAAGCATTAGCCCTGACGCTGCTTATGCTTTGGATTCTCACAGATAATGCGAACTACACCGTGACGACGAACTACTTTGCAGTTGCGGCACATTTTTTTAACTGAAGCACCAACTTTCATTTTTATTCTCCAATTAACTAAATATTAACGACCGTAATTTCTTAAGTTTGCCTTACGCATGATATCACCGTATTGCTGATTCATCATGTGACTCTGTAACTGTGATACGAAGTCCATGCAAACAACTACGATAATTAGTAATGAAGTACCACCGAAGTAGAACTGAACATTAAACCAGTTCATTAACATCTGAGGAACTAAACATACTAAAACCATGTATAAAGAACCACTTAACGTTAAGCGAGTCATTACCTTATCAATGAATCTTGCAGTTTGCTCACCAGGACGAATTCCTGGAATGAAAGCACCACCTTTCTTCAAATTATCAGCTATCTCACGAGGATTAAACACAAGTGCAGTATAGAAGAATGTGAAGAAAATGATTGCTGCAGCATACAATAATTCATATAGAGGCTGACCTGGCTGTAAAAAGACAGAAATGCTACCTAAAACATTAGATACTGCATTATCGCCTTGGCCGAACCAAGATACAACGGTACCAGGGAACAGAATAATTGACGAAGCAAAAATTGCTGGAATAACACCTGATAAGTTGATCTTTAATGGTAAATTAGAGCGTGGCTGAGAGTAGATTCGATTACCCATTTGGCGTTTAGCGTATTCGATAACAATCTTACGCTGACCGCGCTCAACGAAAACCACGAAGAAGGTCACTAGGACCACTACTACACCAATAATCAGCAATGCAATTGTTGACAAGTCACCCTGACGAGACTGCTCGAAGGTTCTTGCTAAAGCTGATGGTAGACCAGCAACGATACCAGCAAAAATGATCAATGAAATACCATTTCCGATACCACGTTCAGTGATCTGCTCACCTAGCCACATCAACAGCATTGTACCTGTTACTAAGCTTACTGTAGTTACAAAGTAGAATCCAAAACCAGGATTATCTACTAAGCCAGGCATCATGTTAGGAATACCTGTTGCCATACCGAAAGCTTGAAGAGCTGCTAAAAATACAGTAGCAACGCGTGTGTACTGAGTAATCTTGCGACGACCAGACTCACCTTCTTTCTTAAGCTCTGCTAAATTTTTGTTTAGCACAGCAAGTAACTGGATGATAATAGATGCAGAGATATATGGCATGATACCTAATGCTAAAACTGATGCACGCTCAAGTGCGCCACCAGAAAACATATTAAACATGCCAATAATGGTTCCGCTTTGCGAATCGAAAACACGCTCAAGAACGTCAGCATTCACACCTGGAACAGGAATAAAAGAACCAAGTCTGAACATGATAAGAGCAATCACAACAAACAAAAGACGCTGACGAATTTCACCAGTGCCCTTAGATTGCTGAGCAGCCATTTCACGACTTCTCTCAAATAGCGATTTTCTAGCCATGCAAAACCTCATTAAGGGGCCATTTTGGCCCCCTTTTAATTACTTAGCTGAAGCAGCCTTCTTTGCTGCTTTCTGCTCTGCAGTTTTCTTAGCAGGCTTCTGCTTGCCAGCTGCAGCTAGAGCCTCAAGACGTGACTTCTGCTTAGCAGCAGATTTAGCGTTTGACTTCTCTAAACGAGCAGCAGCATCAGTGATGTACTGAGCAACTTCTACGGTGCCACCAACTGCTTCAATAGCTGCCTTAGCACCCTTAGTTACGCCTACTCCCTTTAAGGTGATCTTCTTAGTGAAGTTAGGAACGCGTGATAATACTACCTTAACGTACTTAACTTTCTTGTTGATTAAACGAGCTGCTAATAAAGCTGCCATATCAACTACATCACCCTCAATACGATTTAAATCGTTTAAGGTAACCTGAGCAGTAACGTCAGCCTTTGGAGACCAGAAACCAAACTTTGGTAAACGGATCTTCATTGGCATCTGACCGCCTTCGAAACCTGGACGCTTGTGAGCACTCTTACGAGCACCAGCACCTTTAACACCGCGACCACAGGTCTTGCCTAAGCCAGAGCCAATACCACGACCAACGCGAACAGCTGCTTTACGTGAGCCTTCTGCAGGCTTTAAAGTATCTAAACGCATGTTTTACTCCTCGACCTTTAGCAAGTAGCTAACCTTATTGATCATACCGCGAACTGAAGGAGTATCCTCTAACTCAACGGTGTGACGAATGCGGCGTAAGCCTAAACCCTTGACGGTAGCAATATGCTTTGGCTGACGACCAATAGTGCTCTTAATTAGAGTAACTTTAACGGTTTTCTTATCTGCCATTTTTTACTCCATGATTTCCTTCACTGAAAGGCCACGCTTTGCAGCAATTGCCTCAGGAGTACGCATTGAAGCTAAAGCAGCAACAGTTGCTCTTACAACGTTGATTGGGTTGGTAGAACCATAAGCCTTAGCTAAAACATTACGAACACCAGCAACTTCTAGAACAGCACGCATAGCACCACCAGCAATAATACCGGTACCTTCTGATGCTGGCTGCATGTAAACCATTGAACCTGAATGCTCACCCTTTACTGAGTGGTACAAAGTACCATTGTTTAGGCTGATGTTGCTGTTTACGTTACGACGAGCCTGCTCAATTGCCTTCTGAATTGCAGCTGGAACTTCGCCTGCTTTACCGTAACCATAACCTACACGGCCGTTACCATCACCAACTACTGTTAAAGCGGTGAAAGAGAAAATACGACCACCTTTTACAACTTTAGCTACACGATTAACAGCTACTAACTTTTCTTGTAACTCGCCAGCCTGAGTTTCATCTTTGTGTTGCATTTTCACACTCCTAGAACTTGAGGCCAGCTTCACGAGCTGCGTCAGCTAATGCTGCTACGCGACCATGATACTGATAGCCTGATCTGTCAAAAGCTACGGTTTCAACCTTAGCTGCGATTGCACGCTCGGCAACAGCCTTACCAACAACTTTGGCAGCTTCTACGTTACCAGTGTACTTAAGGCCCTTAACAAGGTCCTTATCTAAAGTGCTAGCTGAAGCTAAAACACGGTTATCATTGCTGATAATCTGAGCATAGATGTGACGTGGAGTACGGGTAACAACTAAACGAGTTACACCTAACTCATGCATCTTTGCACGAGATTTAGTAGCGCGGCGAATGCGAGCTTCTTTCTTATCGAACATGTTATGCCACCCTATTATTTCTTCTTAGCTTCTTTAATGTGAATAATTTCGTCTGCATAACGAACACCCTTGCCCTTATATGGCTCTGGAGCACGGAATGCGCGAACCTTTGCAGCAACCTGACCTAATAAAGCCTTATCGTAGCTCTTTAGGATAATGTCTGTCTGAGATGGAGTCTCAGCGGTAACACCTTCAGGTAACTCGTAGTCGATTGGGTGAGAATAACCTAAAACTAGGTTTAAGATCTTTCCCTTAACAGCTGCACGGTAACCAACACCAACAAGCTTTAAAGCCTTCTCGAAACCTTTATCTAAGCCAACAACCATGTTGTGTAATAAAGCACGTGAAGTACCTGACTGCATGTTTGACTCAGTGGTGTCTTCCTTCTGAACAACTAATAACTGGTTATTCTCGTACTTAACACCAACTGTTGGATGTAAATTTAAGGTCATCTCGCCTTTCTTAGACTTGATTGTAACCTTCTGACCGTCGAGAGTAACTTCGACGCCCTGAGGAACTGCGATATGTTCCTTAGCAATACGTGACATGTTGCCTCCCTAATTATGCGACGTAGCAAATAACTTCGCCGCCCAAGCCGTCCTTACGGGCAGCACGATCGGTCATTAAGCCTTTAGAAGTTGAAATTACAGCAATACCTAAACCATTCATGATACGTGGTAGTTCGCTGCTTCTCTTGTAAATACGAAGACCAGGACGTGATACACGCTTGATCATTTCGATTACAGGAGCGCCTTCGTAATATTTTAGGCCAATTTCTAAAACTTTCTTAACTTCACCATTCTCTGCAACAGAAGATACATAACCTTCTTTTAATAGCAGATTAGCTAAAGCAACCTTTAACTTAGATGAAGGCATTGTAACTGAAACTTTGCCAGATGCCTGGCCGTTGCGAATGCGGGTTAATAAATCCGCAATAGGATCTTGCATCATTTGTATCTCTCCTCTTACCAGCTAGCCTTGTGTAGACCAGGGATTTCGCCACGCATCATGTGCTCACGTAGCTTAATACGGCATAAACCGAACTTACGTAAGTAACCATGTGGACGACCTGTCTCACTGCAGCGATTACGCTGACGTGAAGGGCTTGAATCACGTGGTAATGCAGCTAAAGCCTGCACTGCTGCGAAACGCTCTTCATCTGAAGCAGATACGCTAGAAATAATCTTTTTGAGATCTGCGCGCTTTGCACGATACTGCTCTGCTAAACGCTTTCTTTTAAGATCTCTGTAAATCATTGAAGTCTTAGCCATTAGTTCGTCCTCGAATTACTTGTGGGCCTGAGTACGGAATGGGAAGTTAAAAGCCTCTAATAAAGCTCTACCTTCTGCATCTGTCTTAGCTGTTGTGGTGATAGTGATATCTAAACCACGAACTGCATCAACTTTATCAAAGTCGATCTCAGGGAAAATGATCTGCTCACGTACACCCATTGAGTAATTTCCTCTGCCATCGAATGACTTAGCAGATAAACCACGGAAATCACGGATACGTGGAATTGCGATCACGATTAAACGCTCGAGGAACTCCCACATACGCTCACCGCGTAGTGTAACTTTACAGCCGATTGGATAGCCCTCACGAATATGGAAGCCCGCTACGGATTTGCGAACTTTGGTGATTAGAGGCTTCTGACCAGCAATAGCGGTCATATCGCGTGCAGCATTCTCTAAAACTTTCTTATCTGCAACTGCTTCACCAACACCCATATTCAGGGTGATCTTCTCAATCCGAGGGACTTGCATGATTGTCTTGTAACCAAATTTTTCTGTTAAGGCTTTGATTACTTCCTGCTTGTATAGATCATGCAGTTTCGCCATCGTTATTCTCCTTTAATTAACGCTTACTTGGCTGATGAAGAAATGATCTTGTCATTTGACTTGAAGAAACGAACCTTTTTACCATCTTCGATTCTGAAGCCAACACGATCAGCCTTCTTAGTATCTGGGTTGTAGATTGCAACATTAGAAACATCAATAGGTGCCTCGATGTCTACAATACCGCCCTGAACGCCAAGATTTGGGTTAGGTTTCTGGTGTTTTTTCTTGACATTAATGCCTTCAACTAACACCTTGTGCTCACTAGTTAAAACACGGGTAACTTTACCAGTTTTTCCCTTGTCCTTACCTGTGATAACGATTACTTCATCGTTGGTGCGAATTTTCGCTGCCATTTTTTTAATACTCCCTGTAAATTAGAGTACTTCTGGAGCTAAAGATACAATCTTCATAAATTGCTCTGAACGTAGTTCACGAGTAACTGGTCCGAAGATACGAGTACCGATAGGCTCATGCTGAGCAGTTAATAAAACTGCTGCGTTAGTGTCAAAGCGAATTACTGAACCGTCTGGTCTGCGAACACCTTTCTTGGTGCGAACAACAACAGCGTCTAGTACGTCGCCCTTCTTAACCTTGCCGCGTGGAATTGCGTCTTTAACAGACACCTTAATAATGTCGCCAATGCCAGCGTAACGGCGGTGAGAACCACCTAAAACCTTAATACACTGAACTGCACGTGCGCCAGAATTATCGGCAACGTCAAGCATGCTTTGCATCTGGATCATTTCAAATGCTCCGGTTAAATATAAAAAAACAACTCTCTAAACTAATTTAGAAAGACGCTAAAATATACCATAAAAAAAATGAGACCGCAAGCATATATTCTCGCGGTCTCTCTCATTTGTTAGAGATTAGGCGTTCTGAGCCTTCTCGATAACGCTAACAAGTTTCCAAGAAATAGTCTTAGCAACTGGTTTGCATTCACAAATCTCTACAACATCACCTACGTGAGCAGCGTTCTCGACGTCTGATACGTGGAACTTGGTAGTACGAGTAATAATCTTACCGTATACTGGATGAGCAACACGGCGCTCTACTGCTACTACACAAGCTTTCTGCATCTTATCGCTAACAACGCGACCGCGAAGAGAGCGAGCTACTTTTGCATTTAGTTCTGACATTTAACTCTACCTCTACTTTGCGCTCTCTGAGTTTAATTTCTCAGAAAGGATTGTGTTAATACGTGCGATATCGCGACGTACTTTACGAACGTTATCAGTCTGCTGTAACTGACCAGTCTTTAACTGAAAACGTAGGTTGAACTGCTCGCGCTGAAGATTTGAGAGTTCAGTCTTTAAGTCTTCAACTGACTTATTGCGTAAATCGTTTGCTTGCATTAGATCACCTGCTTACGAACGAAGGTGGTAGTTACAGATAATTTTGCTGAAGCAAGACGGAAAGCCTCACGAGCAACTTCTTCACTAATGCCACCGATTTCGAAAAGTACACGACCAGGCTGAATTGGAGCAACCCAGTACTCAACAGTACCTTTACCTTTACCCATACGAACACCAAGAGCTTTCTGAGTGATTGGCTTGTCTGGGAACACACGGATCCAAACTTTACCTTCACGCTTCATCTCACGAGTGAACGCACGACGTGCAGCTTCGATCTCACGAGCAGTAATCTGACCGCGAGATGTAGCCTTAAGACCAAACTCACCGAAAGACACGATTGAGCCTGCGTATGCTAAGCCTTCATTACGACCTTTCTGAGTCTTACGATATTTTGTACGTTTAGGTTGTAACACTTATACTTCCTCCGTTACTCAGCAGCCTTTGAAGCTGGAGCTTCTTCGGTCTTCTTAGCACCGCGACGGCCACGACCATTACGAGCCTGGTTGTCATCACGACGGCCACGACGACCTGCTGGAGCAGCTGCATTGTTACGGTCTTCGGTCTCTTCCTGAGTTAGTGGTAAACCACCTAAAACTTCACCCTTGAAGATCCAAACCTTAACACCGATTACACCATAGGTTGTTACTGCTTCTGATAAAGCGTAGTCGATATCAGCACGTAGTGTGTGTAGAGGTACACGACCTTCACGTAACCACTCTGAACGAGCGATTTCGGCACCACCTAAACGGCCTGATACTTCAACCTTGATACCCTTTGCACCAGCGCGCATAGCGTTCTGAATTGCTTTCTTCATAGCGCGACGGAACATTACACGACGCTCTAACTGTGAAGCAATAGAATCTGCTACTAACTTAGCGTCTAAATCAGGCTTGCGAATCTCGCTGATATTAACCTGAGCTGGAACACCTGCGATTGCAGAGATCTTCTGACGTAACTTCTCAACATCCTCACCCTTCTTACCGATTACGATACCAGGACGAGCTGTACAGATAGTTACACGAATGCTCTTTGCAGGACGATCAATAACGATCTTTGAAACAGATGCGTTCTTTAACTCGTTGGTTAAATACTTACGAACTGCAGAGTCGCTCTTGATGTTAGCAGGGAAATTTGCAGTAGATGCATACCAAACAGATGAGTATGGTCTAGTGATACCAAGTCTGATTCCGTTTGGATTAATTTTCTGACCCATAATTACTCCCTAACGCTATCTGCTACAACAACAGTGATATGAGAAGTACGCTTTACAATGCGGTCTGCACGGCCTTTAGCACGTGGCATGATACGCTTTAGTGAAGGACCCTCATCAACCATAATCTTTGCAACAACTAAATCGTCGATGTCTAAAGACTGGTTGTGCTCTGCATTAGCAATTGCTGAGAGCAGTACTTTACGGATAATAGCAGCAGCCTTACGTGGGCTGAACTGTAATAAATCCAAAGCTTTCTGAACAGGTAAACCGCGAACTTGATCAGCGACCAAGCGAGTTCTCTGTGCAGAAGAACGAGCATAACGGTGTATTGCTTTAACTTCCATTACATTAAACTCCAATTAGGCCTTAGCATCAGTTGCTACGGTGTGACCCTTAAAGGTACGAGTAGGTGCAAACTCACCTAACTTGTGACCAACCATTTCGTCTGAAACGAATACAGGTACGTGCTGACGACCGTTATGAACAGCGATGGTCATTCCAATCATCTGTGGAATGATAACTGAACGGCGTGACCAGGTCTTTATTGGCTTCTTATCACCAGTCTGCTGGACCTGCAGTACCTTCTTTAGTAAGGACGCATCAATAAATGGACCTTTCTTTAAAGAACGTGGCATGTTATATCCTCGCTAATCGATTAACGGTGATGAACAATGTACTTATCAGTACGCTTGTTCTTACGTGTCTTGTAACCCTTACATGGAGTACCCCATGGAGAACGTGGCTGAATGCCCTTATTACGGCCCTCACCACCACCATGTGGGTGATCGATAGGGTTCATTGACATACCACGAACTGTAGGACGTACACCACGCCAACGCTTAGCACCAGCTTTACCTAACTGAGCTAGCATGTGCTCGCCGTTACCAATCTCACCGATTGTTGCACGACCGTCTGCTAAAACTTTACGCATTTCGCCTGAACGCATACGTAAGGTTACATAAGCACCTTCACGAGCAACTAATTCACAGTAGCAACCAGCTGAACGAGCAAATACTGCACCAGCACCTGGGTTTAACTCTACTGCGTGAATTGTTGTACCTAGTGGGATGTTGCGCATTGGTAATGCATTACCTACCTTGATAGGAGCATCAGAACCAGATACAACAACGTCGCCTTCCTTTAAGCCTTTAGGAGCTAAGATATAGCTACGTACACCATCAGCATAGCAAACTAATGCAATGTGAGCTGAACGGTTTGGATCGTACTCAAGACGCTCAACGCGTGCCTCAATACCATCCTTCTGACGCTTAAAGTCAACTAAACGATAGCGCTGCTTGTGACCACCACCAATGTGACGGGTTGAAATGTGACCATAATTGTCACGACCACCAGTCTTACGCTTCTCTGCTGTTAGAGAACGCTCTGGACCACCTTTCCATAAGCCAGGTGTCTTGATCTGTACGACATGACGACGGGCTGCGGAGGTTGGCTTTGCCTTAATGATTGCCATTACTTGCTCTCCTTGTTAGTCTGCTGTGAGGCATCCTCAATGTCTAACTGAGTACCCTCAGGAAGAGTAACATAAGCCTTTTTCCAATCAGAACGCTTGCCAAAACCACGAGCTGTACGACGTACTTTGCCCTGGAAATTTAGGGTGCGAACAGCTTCAACTTTAACGTTGAATAAAGTCTCAACTGCAGCCTTGATTTCGTCCTTAGTTGCGTCCTTTAATACCTTGAATACTAAAGTATTCTTATCCTGCTGTGCAGCTGAGCTCTTCTCAGAGATTACAGGTGCGCGTAAGATATTCATTAAACGTGCTTCTGACATTATTTCAGCAACTCCTCTACTTTCTTAACAGCTGCAGAAGTAATTAATACTTTGTCAAAGCCTACTAGGTTTACTGGGTTAAACTCAGCAGTACCTGGCTGACATACTTCTACTCTGTATAGATTACGAGATGCTAAGAATAAATTCTCTTCGAAAGCATCAGTAACGATTAGAACCTGCTTTAAGCCTAAATCCTTTAATTTTGCAACTAAAGACTTGGTCTTGTGGTCTTCAACTTTGAAGCCGTCAACTACAACTAAGCGGTCCTGACGAACTAACTCTGATAAGATGCTGCTCATAGCTACGCGATACATCTTACGGTTAACTTTCTGGGTCCAATCCTGTGGCTTTGCAGCGAAGATGGTACCACCTGCACGCCATAATGGTGAACGGGTTGAACCAGCACGTGCACGACCTGTGCCCTTCTGACGGAAAGGTTTCTTACCGCCACCTGATACCTCAGAACGAGTCTTCTGAGCTTTAGTACCGGCGCGTGCAGTGCTCAGGTATGAAACTACTACCTGGTGCACTAATGGCTCATTGAACTCACGGCCGAAGGTGCTCTCTGACACTTCTAGCTGTTTGTCTGCGCCAACTAACTTTAATTCCATGATCCTATTACCTCGGGTTAAGCTTTAAGACTTGGCCTTACAATTACATCCCCGTTATTAGCACCTGGAACAGCGCCCTTTACGAGAAGTAAGTTACGTTCTGCGTCAATGCGAACTAAGTCAAGGCCCAATACTGTAACCTTCTCAGAACCCATATGACCAACCATCTTCTTGCCCTTGAAAACTCTACCTGGGGTCTGATTCTGACCTGTAGAACCTGGGACACGATGTGAACGTGAGTTACCGTGGGTATAATCCTGATGTAAGAAGTGGTAACGCTTGATAGTACCTGCTGTACCCTTACCTTTTGACTGGCCGGTTACATCTACTTTCTTAACGTCCTGGAATGCGTCTACTTTGATTTCGTCGCCAACTTTGTATGAAGCTAGCTCTTCATCATTTAAACGAAACTCCCATAAGCCACGGCCTGCTTGAACACCGGACTTTGCGAAGTGACCAATTTCTGCCTTGGTCATGCGACTTGCTTTGCGCTCACCAGTTGTTACCTGAATAGCGGTATAACCGTCATTCTCTAGATTCTTTAACTGGGTTACGCGGTTTGCTTCTACCTGGATGACTGTTACTGGAACAGATTTGCCGTTCTCGTTGAAAACACGGGTCATACCAAGCTTGCGGCCAATTAAACCGATTGACATTGTATTATTCCCCTATTAGCGAAGGCTGATCTGAACATCCACACCAGCTGCAAGATCTAAACGCATTAAAGCATCAACAGTCTTCTCAGTTGGCTCCACGATATCAACTAAACGTTTGTGAGTACGAATTTCGTACTGATCACGAGCATCTTTGTTTACATGTGGGGAAATAAGGATGGTGTAACGCTCCTTGCGAGTAGGGAGCGGGATTGGACCACGTACCTGAGCGCCTGTGCGCTTAGCGGTTTCAACGATTTCAGCGGTTGAGTGATCAATCAATCTGTGATCGTATGCCTTAAGACGGATCCTAATTCTTTGATTCTGCATTGCAGACTCCATAATAAATAAAAGAACAAGTATACACCTGCCTTCTTATCTTTATTCAAAATAAGAGGAAGTGCTACTATTACCAATTTCTCCCAAAGTTAGGGAGAGTCTCTTCAGCCGCATCATTACGAAGTAGGGCTGGTCTCGTTACATACGTTTCTATGCGCAGAACGAAAGTGCAACTATTATACATAAAATTCTAAAAAGTACAACTTTTTTTTACTATTTTTCGTACTCTGTTACATGTTTTTTACCGTACATAGTCAAAACATCATTTTTGTCTAAGCTGTACTCTTTTGAGGCAATATCTAATTTCAAATTAAAATGTGGGGCGCCTTCAATTCTCAATAATGAAACCATTAACTCATACAGAAGATCATTTGACCAATACCTGTCACGATTTGCTTCTAAGTTAGAATAAATATCTTTACATCTGCTAATGTAATTGTCAGATACGTAAACTACTGCAGGGATCCTTAACATCTGTGCATTAACATTTACAGGGTCGTGACCGCCTATAATGTGAGGATCTTCACCATGATCTGATAAGTACATCATTCCCATGAAGCTACTATATGATTTTGCTTTCTTGTAAATTTCTGAAACTATATGATCTGTATATAACACAGTATCATCATAGTAATCATTGATCTCGTCATTACCATGGAACACTTTATATTCTGAAGGTAAACGCTTTTCATATTTCTGGTGAGATCCCATTAAATGAATTACTATAAAGTTATTCTTTTTAGGGTCAATCCTAGGGAAACGATTTAATAACTCTTCATCAAAGAACACTCCCTCCATCTTTGCAGATCCATTAGTCCATATTTCATGATCTGCAGTTGACGCTACAACTGTAATTGGAGTTTCATAGACGCCAAATTTTCTTTGATTAGAGAGCCAATATGTTGTGTATCCTGCAGCCTTTGCTATTTCCATAATGGAGAAGGCATCAACAGTCTCAATTGAAGAATATTGATTTGCTTGAGTTAACGCATAAGACAGAACTTGAACAGTCTGTGGCCAAGAAGCATATGCATTTTTAAATAGAATAGTGTTTTTTGATGAACTTTCTTTACTTAGATTAGGAGTGTTGTCTCTATTAAAACCATAAGCTCCCATTCTGTCACGAGTTTCTGATTCACCGATGACTAAAATAAATAGATTACCATCATCATTTAAATTATTATCTAGCTTTAATGACGTTAGTGCTTTTAGTTTTTCAAGTCTTGCACCCTTTTGCTTTTTGTAGGATTCAAAATTATCTAACTGTCTTGAAGTAACCTTAACTACTGCATATGGAAGATAATCCATTCTTGGCAGAGCAAGAAATACAGATACAATCATTACAAACAATGAAAAGATTGCAAATTTAAGATTAGACTCATTTGCTTTGGTATCACTTACATTAGATGTTTCGCCGATTCTATTTAACAAGAGATAATTTACAGCAACAATAACAACTAGGATTACAAAAGAAACAACCCACTTGTAGTTAAAGTTACTTACAAAAAATTCCTTTCCTTCTGAACCGTTGGTTTGTGCTAGAGCAAGGATGATATCTGATGAAATCAACGAGCCTGTTGCCACGTAATAACAAATCATTAAAAGAGGGAAGAACAGACCTACAAAAACAAATACAAAGTAAAGAATCGATAAGATGCTCTTTAAAATATAGCTGTTTGCTCCGCTTGTAATACGATTAAAGACATACTTTATGCAGGCTAAAAGAGAAAAGACTACAAAAGAAAAAGCTACACCTTTTATAAAGTCAAATAATGATGTATTCAAACTTAATAAAATTGATAAAAGGTAAACGCTTAAATATGTAATTTCAAAAACAAGAAGTGCAACAATAAATTTTTTGCTTTTACAGAGCTTAAAACTACCACATAAGCAAAATAAACCTAATAATGAATAAGTTGTGAAAGCGAAATTATCCTGTAAAGATAAACCGTTAACATAATACAGAATAGTTGTAATAGCTAGCGCTAAAACAATATAACCTACTGATTTATAAAGATCTGAATTTGACTTAGTCATAATGAATTATTCTTACAAAGATTTTTATATATAATACGACATCTTTAGTCAAAGGTGCGATTTTCTATGATTTTTGATTTTTCTCTTCCAAATAACTTCGCTAAAGATTCTCCTAAAAAAGATCTTGCCCTTCCAGAAGGTGCTAATGGACTTGTTGTCCATTGTTGTTGTGCTCCATGCTCTACAAGTCTTGTTGAATGTCTTATTTTCAATAAGATAAAACCTCTTATGTTCTTCTATAATCCAAACATTTACCCTCTAGAAGAATATGAAAAAAGAAGAGATGAATGGATCCATCTTTGTGAGCTGTTAGAACTTGATTATTTTGTAGGAGATTACGATTACAAAAAGTGGCAAGAGAAGGTAAAAGGTCTTGAAAACGAGCCTGAAAGAGGAAATCGCTGTTTAAAGTGCTTTACCCATAGGCTTACGGTTACAGCATTATTTGCTAAAGAAAATAATATCAACACCTTTACTACAACTCTCTGCACTTCAAGATGGAAGAGTAAAAAACAAGTTGATGCTGCTGGCATAGCTTCTCAAGATGTCGTTGAAGGAATTAAATACTGGGATCAGGATTGGCGAAAAGAAGGTCTAGTAGGTCGCCGTTATGAACTTGTAAAAGAAATTATGTTCTACAATCAGCTGTACTGTGGTTGTCAGTACAGCTTAAATAACACCGCTTATAAAAAATAACCCCTAATTGGATTAAGCACCATAATGTTTACGGTACTCTAGCATTGCAGGAATGTGATCTTTTAACTTGTCATCATTTTCAATGTACTTTAATAAATCATCAAAAGTAACAATTGAAATGATCTTAATGCCAATTTGCTCCTCAGCTTCAGCAATAGCGCTCTTTTCGCCCTTGCCTTTTTCCATTCTGTTCAATGCAATTAAAGCAGCCTTAAAGTTAGCTCCGTTTGCTTTGATAATTTCTTCAGATTCACGGATAGCAGTACCAGCTGTTATGACATCATCAATTAACAGAATGTCTCCCTTTAAAGGAGCTCCTACTAGATTACCTCCCTCACCATGATCTTTTTTCTCTTTGCGGTTAAAACACCATGGAACGTTTTTATTGTGATCCTTTGCTAACGCCATAGCAGTAGCACATGCTAAAGGAATGCCTTTATATGCTGGTCCAAATAAAACATCAAAACTAATCTTTGCATCTACTAAAGCATGAGCATAACACTCTCCTAAAGTAGCTAAATCTGCACCTGTATTAAAACCGCCAGCATTAAAAAAGTAAGGACTGGTACGACCTGACTTTAAAACAAAGCTACCAAACTTTAATACGCCTTTACTTAAGGCTAATTCAATAAATTTACGCTGATATTCCTGCATAACTACCTCTAAAAATTTTCAGTAAATTTTACCTTATAGTTTCTACACTGTGAATACAAAAATACACATCAATCCTTGTTATACTGCATAACAAATAAGGAGAATATATGGAACCGATTTTTAGCATGACTGGTTCTGCTAATTGCATCATAAGCAGCGACATAGCAGCTCTTAATATTGATATCACATCAATAAATGGCAGATTTTTAGAATTGAATTTCAAAATGCCTGACTCTTTAAGACATCTTGAATCTAAACTAAGAGAAGCTTTTCAAAAGCACTTAAAAAGAGGAAAAGTAGACTGCTATATTACATTATCTCATAACCTAAAAAGTACTCTTAAAGTTGATAAAAGTGCTTTAGAGCAACTGTCAATTGCCATAAAAACTATAGAAAAGAGTATTTGGAGGAATTTCTACAAATTCACTTGAAATTCTTAATTATCCAGGCATTCAAGTACAAGATGAAAATGTTCAATCTAAAATTGATGAGTTTATCTTAAACAGCCTAGAAACAGCAATTAACAAGTTAGTTACAGCAAGAGCTCATGAAGGTGAAAAATTAAAATTAGCTATTCAATCTCGACTAGAAAGTATAGAAAAGGAACTTTTACCAGTTGAGAAGGCATTATCAGAATTAGTATCTAAAGAAAGAGACAAAATCAAAGCTAAAATTGCAGAATTATCAATCGAAATTGATCCTAATCGTATTGAGCAAGAGGTGACACTAGCAGCACAAAAAGCAGATGTTAGAGAGGAATATGACAGATTAAAAGCCCACATCAAAGAAGTAAGATCTATTCTACAAACAGGGGGAATCTGCGGTAAAAGACTTGATTTTATGATGCAGGAATTTAATCGAGAAGCTAATACATTAGCCTCTAAAGCCTCATCTTTAGATATCACCAAAGTGGCTGTGGAATTAAAGGTTTTAATTGAACAGATGAGAGAACAGGTTCAAAACATTGAATAACTGTTCTCTCTTGTCCGCTCTAGACTACATAAAGTTGTCACTATCCATAGAGCGGACTTTTTGCAACAGTTCTGCAAAAACAAAAGGAACACCTTCAATACCTCGTTTCTGAATTGCATCAACAAGCACCAAAGCAAGACCAGGTTTACTTTTTTTCTTAATGGCAAGTTCTATAACTTTATCCATATCAAAGCCTTTTCTTAACTGATTGTTTCCAGATAACCCCGCAGCTATCTTAAAGTCCTTTGCATATCCCTGTGTATAAAGGTAATGCTCAATATCCCTCTGAGGTAGGACCGTTAAGTGAACATTTCTACTTTTCTTATTAAGAAAAGACATGGTCACCTCAGCATATTTCTTACCAGCATCATCTCCATCAGATAACACATGAAAATTGATACCAAGCTGAGTGGCTATTTTAATTAAAGGCTTGAGTCCACACTGAGCATATTCAATGATTCTTATACCTTCACATGCAAGTGAAATTCCTAGGATTGAAGCTATTTGAGTTAAGATCCAAACCTCTGTTTCACCCTCAACTAAGATCCATGATCTTGCAAATAAGACCATTGGCCTATTGATTCTAATGTGAAAGGCAATTTTGCGTAGATCTTCATAACTTAACATGGAGCTATCAATCTTGTAGCTCCTAGTATCATAATGCTTCTTTTGAAGTCTTCTTAAAGATTCTAAGCTTACAGCAGACAGCAAATCTCCACTGTTGGTGGTTACTATTTTTTGAACATCCGTAATCGCCAATAAAGACCAAAACGACAGTAATAATGAGGGGTGAAAACGGGACTCAATATCTTCCAAAATCAGAATTGGGTTGCCATCAGGGTCTATTTTTCTATTGCCCTTATTTAGCAAAATTGTGGCCGCAATATAAGAGAGTAAAGCTTTAGACTTATTAAAACCAGGTGTAGTCAAAGTCTGCTTTATATTAGAAATCGATTCTAGAGAAATTGGACTTTTGACGATATCTGTAATGTTTCTAGATCTTGAAACAAGCTTATTTCTATCTATTTCTGTATTCGCATACTCAGAAAAATATTTATCTAGAAAAGATCCAAATGTATCTGCAAACATTTTTACAGAGTCACCAGAAACAGCAGAATCTTCTGACATGACATCTAAAATAGTCTTAATTCTATCTTGAGAAATTGACCCAAAACTTGAGTTCTTTTCCATTCTGCTATCTCTTAATCTGAATACAGGATTAAGAGCTATCAGTTTAAAGATTGCCTTTTTGACTGTTTCAAAAGGAATTGTATCTTGTTGCTTTTTCAAAATTAAGGCATGATGAGTTACAAATTCTTTGGAATTTTCATCATATTTACCGATAACTTGCCAATGAATTCTATAAAATCCATCCTCTGAATAATTCCAAAATGGTTTTAGTTCATCACAGGTATCAGATTTTGAATTTGGCACGCTCTCTTTAAAATACAGATCAACTCTGATTTTTCCATCACCAGAATTGAATACATCCTCTTTATCAAAATCAGATAAGGGATCATTGTTTTCTATATAGGAATCTAACTTCTTAATGAAATTTTCTGCTTTTTTATTATCACTAAAGTCTAATTCAGAGTTTTCATCATCATATGAGTTTATGCTGTAGTCAGAACAGTGTTGAGCTCCTCTTTCAGTAAAAGGCTCCCTTCCATCACAAGCAGGATTTGCACAATTCTCACAGCTATATTCAATTTCACCTTTTCGATACTTTTCTCTGTATGATTTATCAAAATTTAATGACTTTCTGTTAGAAACTTTTTCTACTAAATCTTCTTTTGGAAAACTTTGTGCTTTTTCAATTTTTATAGGAACATAAAGATCACTTTTATCAAATTGACAGAGTTCTTCTCCTTGTCCCAAAAGCATCCACAATACTTTCAACAGAGAAGTTTTACCCCACTGGTTTTCGCCAATCAGGAAAGTGCTGTCTGATTCAAAGTCAACCGATAATCGTCTAATACCACGAAAGTTAGTAACTTTTGCTCTTTCTAAATACATACGCCCAACTTAGGCTGTCATTGCCGTTAATTCATCTCTTACCTTAAGATTAGATTATTTATACGAATTAGAAAAGGCAAAATAAAAAAGGCCATGATTTAACTCACAGCCTTTTCTCAAAATGATGTCTATTTAGACTCTGTGCCAAACAGTGCCTTGAGGTGTATCCTCAAGTTCAATGTGCATAGCTTTTAACTTATCTCTTGCAGCATCGGCACGAGCCCAATCTTTTGCTTTTCTAGCATCATTACGCACTTTTACTAATGCCTCAATTTCTGCATTATCATCGTTGTTAGCACCGCTTGTTAAGAAGGTATTTGGATCCTGCTCTAAGATACCTAAAACTGAAGCTAACAGCTTTAATCTACCTGCAAGCTCTGAGGCCTTAGTGCCTTCTTCTTTGTTAATTTGTTTAGTTAAATCAAATAAAACAGAGATTGCACCTGGTGTATTAAAGTCATCATCCATGTACTCTTTGAACTTAGCAGTAAACTCATCTTCAGAGACAGTAGGTTCAACAGGAGTAGTATCTCTTAGAGTTGTATAAAGTCTGTTAAGACCTGCTCTTGCCTTGTCTAAGTTTTCTTGAGAGTAATTTAAAGGACTTCTGTACTGACCTGATAGCAAGAAGAATCTTATGGTCTCAGCATCATAAGTTTTTAAAACATCTCTGATGGTAAAAAAGTTATTTAAAGACTTTGACATCTTCTCTTCGTTAATCATTACCATGCCAGAGTGCATCCAGTAATGAACATAAGGAGTGTGGTTTGCACAGCAACTTTGTGCGATCTCATTTTCATGGTGAGGGAAGATTAAGTCTGAACCACCACCGTGGATATCAAATTCCTTACCTAAATATCTGTTGTTCATAGCAGAACACTCGATATGCCAGCCAGGACGTCCTTTCCCCCAAGGAGATTCCCAAGCTGGTTCACCCGGTTTTGACATTTTCCACAGTACAAAGTCCATAGGATTGTGTTTGCTCTTTGCAACTTCAATTCTGGCACCAGCTTGAAGCTCATCTAATTTTTGACCAGATAAGCGACCATATTCTTTAAATGAATTGATATCAAAAACTACATCTCCGTTGTCAGAAACGTATGCATTTTTATTATCAATGAGTTTTTGGACAATAGAAATGATCTCTTTGATATTGTCTGTAGCTCTTGGTTCAATGTCTGGGCGCTTGATGTTCAATGCATCAAAGTCTTTGTGCATTTCAACAATAAACTGCTCTGCTAAATCTTTAGCTGCAATACCGCGCTCATTAGCTCTCTTGATGATTTTATCGTCGATATCAGTGATATTTCTTACATACTTAACTTCATATCCTGAATAGCGTAAATAACGAACGATTACATCAAAATTAACGAATGTTCTAGCATGTCCGATATGACATAGATCATAAACAGTCACACCGCATACATACATTCCGATTTTGCCCGGCTCAATTGGCTTGAACTCTTGCTTGCTTTTTGTCAGAGTATTGTAAATCTTTAGCATATTTGTCTCTAAAAGGATATTTGACAATGTAAATCTCAATTTACTAAAGATCATACCAAATTGCTCGACTTCATTCACATTATTCTTTGAACTAATTATTCTTGTGCAAGGAGAAAAGGTAAAAGTCACCTTTGAAAGCTTACCCTTGGTATCATTTTAAAACTCACATTTTATGTATTTGGAATTTTAAGATAGACATATTTACTGTTAAAATATCTTCAGAGATTTCACATATATTTGTAGAGAGAACAATATGATCACATTAAAAACAACCTTAGGTGATATTGTAATTGAGCTTGATTATGAAAAGGCTCCTGAAACAGCAAAAAACTTTGAGAACTATGTAAAATCAGGTTTCTACAAAGGCACTATTTTCCACAGAGTTATCAAAGGCTTTATGATCCAAGGTGGTGGTTTAACCGCTGATATGTCACAAAAAGAAACCGAAGCTCCTATTAAGAACGAAGCAGACAACGGTTTAAAGAATGACAGAGGCACCATTGCAATGGCAAGAACCAATGATCCTCATTCAGCAACTGCTCAGTTCTTTATCAACACAGTAGACAACTCTTTCCTAAACTTCAGATCAAAAGACCTTTCAGGTTGGGGCTACTGCGTTTTTGGTAAAGTTGTAAAAGGTATGGATGTTGTAGATAAAATCGAAAAGACCAAGACTACTACTGTATCTTACTATCAAGATGTTCCTGTTGAGACTATCGAAATCACAGACGCTTGCATAGACTAATTCAAGAAGGTGGCTTATGCCACCTTTTATTTTCCTAGGTATTTTCGTTCATGGCCACCTATATAATTGCAGATCTACACTTAAGTGAATCAAAGCCTATTTTGACAAATGCTTTAGCCAATTTCTATGACAACAACTTATACCTCAACGATAAGCTTATTATCGCAGGAGATATGTTCGACTTTTTTGTAGGTGTTGATAGAAACTCAAGATTTCAGCAAAGAATAAGACGGATCATTTTAAAGGCCAAAGCAAGAGGTATTCAGACTTTATTCCAGTGTGGAAATAGAGATTTTCTAATGGATAAAGATATGGCTGAATACTTTGGAATGAAACTAATCGGAGATTTCTATATCATTCCTACACCTGACGGACAGGCGCTTCTAATTCATGGAGATCAACTCTGTCTACATGACAGGTCTTATCAGAAGTTTCGCACTATGTCTAAAAACAAGATAATCAGATTTGTCTTTATGGCATTACCTTTATCTTGGAGAAAAAAGATCGCTTTAAAGATCAGAAAAAAGAGCCAAAAACAAGAAATCTTAAGAGATAAAGAAAGAGAGAATTCTCTTAACGATCCAAAGGTAAAAGAAGCAGGCGCGCACTTTCTTGCTACCACAGGATCAAAGATCTTAATCCACGGACATTTTCACATATTTGGCGGACAAAATGACGCTTTTGGAGAAGACACATACAGATTGGGACTAGGCATGTGGAAGTCACAATACAGCTATGTAAAAATCGACCGTGGCGAAATAAAGTTAGTCCAAAGACAGATGGAAAAGAACTTCTAGTGAGCATCAGCCCAGTTTGAACTGCAACCAATTCCAACTTCCAAAGGAACATCTATTTGGGCTGCATTTTCCATAATATCTTTAATTACCTTTAAAGCCTCTTCTATAAAGGAATCTTTTACTTCAAACAGCAATTCATCATGGACCTGAACTGTCATTCTGACAGTATCTTCAGGGAGTGACTTAATCCAGTCCATTAGTTTTATCATGGCATTTTTAATCACATCGGCAGCACTTCCCTGCATAGGTGCGTTAATAGCTGCGCGCTCAGCACCTTTTAGTAACAGCACATTTGAGCTGTTAATATTGGCTACAGCGATTTTTCTGCCTTCAATTGTAGTTACATAGCCATGTTTATGAGCAAAGTCTTTGGTCTGTTCCATATAGTCTTTTACTTTTGGATAACGGGCAAAGTAACGCTCAATGTAAACTTTGGCCTCAGACATACTCATATGTGTCTGTTTTCTTAAACCAAAAGCCCCCATACCGTACATAAGACCGAAGTTTGTAGCCTTGGCATGAGCTCTTTCCTGAGGAGTTACCTCATCTATTGTTTTTCCTAAAACCTCAGCTGCTGTTGCCTTATGAACATCGTATCCTGCTCTGAAAGCCTTTAACAAGTTAGGATCCTGACTGATATGAGCAATCAGTCTTAATTCAATCTGTGAGTAATCTGCAGAAATTAGACTATACCCCTCTGGAGCTTCAAAAGCTTTTCTGATGAGTTTGCCCTCATGGGTTCTAGCAGGAATATTCTGTAAATTAGGATCAGATGATGACAGACGTCCAGTTACAGTACCAGCCTGATTAAATGAGGTATAAATTCTGTGAGTTTTAGGGTTAATCAGAGTTTGCAGTTTTTCTGTATAAGTTGAGATTAACTTTGATAACTCGCGGTATCTTAAAACCAAATTGGCTACATCATAATCATATGAAATCTGCTCTAAGATCTCTTCAGCGGTTGAGTACTTACCATCTTTTACTTTCTTTGGGTAAGGAATTTGCATATCCTCAAAGAGAACTTTTCCTAACTGCTTTGGTGATGAGATATTAAATTCCTGTCCACAGGAAACATAAATCTGCTTTTGAATATCCAAAAGCTCAATTTTTAAATTCTGATTCTGTCTTTCAAGCTCTTCTTTATCTACATAAACTCCAAAAAGTTCCATCTGATAGAGAACTTTTAAGAAAGGCATCTCTTTTTCAAAGAATATCTCCTTATCTTTTTCAGAAACATTTAACTTTTCAAAAAGAGTATTGAAGAGTCTTAAAGTTACTTCAGCGTCTTCTCCTGCATACTCACAAACTCTTTCAACAGGAACTTCACAGATTGGAATCTTTTTCTTATCACCTGTAACTTCTTTGAAGGTTATGGTTTTATAGCCTAAGTACTTCTTAGCCAAATCATCCATATTTACAGGATCTGCTGAATCTAAAAGATGAGCTAAAACCATGGTGTCAGCATAGACATTTTTAATATCCATGCCATGGTAGTGCAAGACTAGAAGATCAAACTTGATATTGTGGCCAACGATCTTTACCTCATCCTGGTTTAATACTGGCTGGAGCTTTGCTTTTACCTCATCTACAGTTAACTGATTTGGAACACCTAAATAGGTATGATTAAAAGGAATGTAGTAGCCTTCTTTTGGGGATACACACAAAGACATTCCAACAATTGCACATTCCTCAGGACGAAGAGAAGTGGTTTCTGTGTCAATTGCAACGAGCTTTGCTTTTTGAATCTTAAGACACAAAGTATCTAATGACGGAATATCCGTAATAAGATGGAATACACTTCCAAAAGATTTGAAATCTACTTCTGCAGCATCATGTTGTGAGAACAGAGCTTCTAAAGAACCTTCTGTTGCTTTTTCACCAGTCTCTGTCAATCCTTGCTCAATTAACTTTTTCTTTGCCTGTTCTAATAATTTAGTAAACTCAAGTTCTGTAAAAACTTTTACAAGTTCAGCAGTGTTTTCTTGTGGAAGAGGAACCTCATCAATGGCTAAAGGCAACTCTACATCAGTCTTAATTGTTGCAAGCTTGTAGGACAGTCTGATTTTATCAATAGCATCAATATATTTAGGAGCGAAGGTCTTAGCACCTCTAAACTCTAATGAAGCGATCTTATCTATGTGCTTTAAGATCTCCTCAACGCCACCGATTTCGTTTAAAAGACAAATAGCTGTTTTCTCACCAGCACCTTTCATACCTGGAATGTTATCAGAGTCGTCACCCTTTAAGGCAAGGTAGTCAATAATAAGTTCAGGTCCTACTCCAAATTTTTCTTTAACGGCTTTAGCATCATAAAAGACATCTTTCATGGAGTCGTAGAGGATCACATTGTCATCTACTACCTGTGACAAATCTTTATCACCGGTACAAATCACAGTTTTAATTCCACGTCTTGAGGCTTCTTTTGCATAAGAACCTAAAACATCATCAGCTTCAACTCCACCTACTGACAGTAAAGGAAATCCCAATGCCTTAACGATAGTTTGAACATAAGGCACTTGCTGTACCAATGCCTCTGGCATCTTGGAGCGAGTTGCTTTGTACTCAGGGTACAACTGATGTCTGAAAGATTTTTCCTTAGCATCAAAGACCACAATAAACTTTGAGCCTTCAAACTTCTTTAAAAGTCCCTGCAACATTCTGGTAATGATTAAAGCTGCAGCAGTTGGAATTCCTTTTGAGTTTGTAAAATTCTGCTTTGAACCGAAAAAAGCTCTGTAAAGAAATGAAGAACCGTCAACGAGTACTAAAGGTAAAGAATCAGACATGATATTAACTTCCTAATGTAGATAGCTCATTGTATCAGTTCCACTCATTTTGTAAAAAACTTACTCAAAATTTACATGGAAAAATAACTCATAAAGACCTAAAATACACTGTCTTTTGACAAAGGTGAGCCACTGCGCTTGCTTTGGCTCTTGTTATTTTTACTATCCTGAAACGAAAATATTATGAATAATTTTTCTTTCCCTTTAAAAAAGCTTTGGTTTATACACGTTTTTATACTTGTAATAAGTAACTATGCAGTGCAGATCCCTTTAACAATCTTTGGAATCAACACTACTCTAGGTACTTTTACCTATCCTTTTATTTTCCTGTCTACAGATCTTACAGTCAGAATATTTGGACAGCACAAAGCTCGTAAAATTGTCTTCATGGCAACCATGCCAGGACTCGTTCTTTCCTATTTTATAGGTTCTTTATTTGAGCATGGACTTTTCCAAGGAATCGCTTCTTTAAGTTCATTTTCATATTTTGTATTCAGAATTACCTTAGCATCACTGTCAGCATATCTTATCGGTCAAATTGCAGATATCATGGTATTCCAAAGATTAAGAAGAATGAAACAATGGTGGCCTGCTCCTACAGCCTCATCTATTTTTGGTAATTTACTTGATACTTACGCATTCTTTGCGATTGCTTTCTATCACACCAACGATGCATTTATGGCTGAACATTGGATTGGCATAGGATTTGTTGATTATCTTGTAAAAATCACTGCAAATCTTATGATTTTCTTACCTGTTTATGGCGTTCTTTTGAACTTCTTAATCAAGAAAATTGAAGATAAATAAGCCTGATTTGATATTTAATTTCAATATCTAAGTCAAAATAATCATCTAATACATGCTAGTATAAAACTAGTTAATTTTTGGAGGATTTATGAGCGATAAAGTTCTGCATATCAACGATGATCAGTTTGAAACAGAAGTGATCAACTCTGATAAACCTGTACTAGTAGACTTTTGGGCTAACTGGTGTGGCCCTTGCAAAATGATCGGTCCTTTTATTGAAGAACTTGCTGATGAAATGGACAATGTTAAATTTGTAAAAGTAGACATTGATAAAAACTCAGCATACGCAGCAAAGTATGGAGTAATGAGTATTCCTAATTTGCTACTATTTAAAGACGGAGAAATCGTAAACCGTCAGATAGGAGCTTTACCTAAATCAGAGCTTAAAGCTTTTATCGAAAATTCAATAAACTAATCTCTCATCCGGCACTTTCTTGTGCCGGTTTAATTTTACCTTTCCTTTACTTCCTTTCCTTTTGTTTTTCTTTATTTTTGTTTGGACATAACATTTTTTCTGTCTTATTATTGTTACAAATTTTCAAATTTGAACGAAGTATGGATTAAGTATGAGCACTAATATTCTGCTAATGTGCGGTGGTGATGGTTCTGAACACGAGATTTCATTGCTATCAGCAAAGTTTATTGAAAAACAATTAAATTTAACTAAAGACTTTAACGTAATCAAAGTGGTTATCCATAATCATCAGTTTATGCTTGATGAAAAAACCTCAGGATACTTTGACGCAGATGGTGATTTTGTATTCGGCGATAAAAAAGTAAAAGTAGATTGTGTTGTTCCTTGCATTCACGGAATTCCTGGTGAAACTGGTGATATTCAGTCTTTTTTAAATATTCACAATATTCCTTTTATCGGCTGCGATGCTGAAGCTAGCAGATACTGCTTTAACAAGATCACTACAAAACTATATTTTGATGCACTTGGTATTCCAAACACACCTTATGCAATCATTCCTTTAAAAACAGAAAAGTACAAGACTGTTGCTTTAGAGTTCTTTGACAAATATAACGATATCTACGTAAAAGCAGCAAGTCAGGGATCATCTGTTGGTTGCTATCATGTAACTAAACGCGACGACGTATGGGATAGCATTGTTGAAGCATTCCAGTACAGTACCGAAGTTATTATTGAAAAGAACATCATTCACAGAGAACTTGAAGTAGCTGCTTATGAGATTGATGGCGAGTTAAAGATTACAAATCCTGGTGAGATTATCATTCCGGATAATCTTTTTTACACATTTGAAGAAAAATACTCTAAAAATTCTGGAACCATCACCACAGTAACACCTGAAAATCTTACAAGCGAAGAAATTGCAAAAATTCGTGATTTAGCTAGAAGAGCTTTTGTAGGTTTGAAGTTAAGAGATTTGTCTAGAATTGACTTCTTTCTATCAAAAGAAGATGGAATTCTTATCAATGAAATTAACACCTTCCCTGGTGCAACTCCAATTTCAATGTTCCCTAAGATGTTATCTCACAATGGCGACAATATGGCAGATTTTCTTGCCAAAGCTGTTAAAAAAGCCATTTCAGAAGTAAAATAAATCTGTATAAGAATCTACTGAAGCCTAGATTTTGTAAAAATGCTCTAGGCTTCTTTATTTGTGCATAAAAGATTTTATACACAACTTTCTACAACTTACTGCAAAATATTAAACTCTCTACATTTCAGGTATTATTCTGAATTTCATTCAAGATATAGTTTTTTTTAATATCCAAATATTCAAAATAAGTATTTTACTTATTACCCAGTGATTCATAGACTAATTAACAAGCTTAAATGTATATGAATTTTATCTATAAATTGTATCGACTAAAAATATATTTATAAAACTCAAGATACAAGATTAAAAATGGCGTAGCAGAGAAACTTCTTTTGAACAGTTCCCCAAAACGACCTCATCTACCTTTAAAGCCAAGCACATATCTCGCAGAGAGATATTTTATTTTTTCTAAATTTTAGGAGATGAAATGTCTACTTCAGTAATTGGTTACCCTCGTATCGGCTCTTTAAGAGAATTAAAATTTGCACTAGAAGCTTACTTTAAAGGCGAAAAAACAGAAGATGAAATTAAAGCTCTAGCTAAAGAGTTAAGAAAAGAACACCTTACAACTCAGAAAAATGCAGGAATAGAATTCATTTCATCAAATGATTTCTCATTCTACGATAACACCTTAGATCAGGCTGTTTTAATTAACATAGTTCCTAAGAGATACCGTGAATTAGAACTAAGTGAGCTTGAAAAATACTTTGCTATTGCTCGCGGTTACCAGGGTAAAAAAGGCAATGTAAAAGCTTTAGCGATGAAGAAATGGTTTAACACAAACTATCACTACATCGTACCTGAATTTGAAGACGACACCAAAATAGAACTTGTTGGAACAAAACCATTTGATGAATACACTGAAGCTAAACAGTTAGGTATAGAGACTAAACCTGTGCTGATAGGTCCATTTACCCTATTAAAGTTAATTAGATTTACAGGTAAAAAAGGGATCCTTGATGTAAAAGCGGATTTTATCAAAGTTTATACTGAGATTTTAAAGAAATTCATAAACCTAGGTACTCAGTGGGTACAGTTTGATGAACCTTACTTGGTACATGATCTAACCGCTAATGACCTAAGATTATTCCAAGATCTTTATAGCGCTATTCTAAATAAGAAAGAGAAAACCAAGATCTTATTACAGACATATTTTGGTGATGTTCGCGACATCTACACAGTGTTGCAGACATTGAACTTCGATGGTATCGGTTTAGATTTTGTTGAAGGTAGAAAGACCTTAGACCTTGTAAAAGAACATGGTTTCTCACCTGTGAAGAGGTTATTCGCAGGTGTTGTAAATGGTAAGAATATTTGGAAAAACAACTACGAAAAGACTTTATCTATTTTAAATTCCTTAAAAGAAAAAGAAATTCAAACCGTAGTTTCAACCTCTTGTTCTCTGTTACACGTGCCTTACTCAGTTGAAAATGAAACTAAATTAGAAGACAAGTACAAGAAACACTTTGCTTTTGCAAAAGAGAAGTTAACAGAGTTAAAAGAAATTGATGAGATCTTTTCATCTGCAAACTACAAGAACAACGAAAAATATCAGCAAAATGTTGCCCTCTTCAATGAAGATAGGAATGCTTTCAATGCAGCAGTTGATGCTCGAGTAAAAGCTATTACACCAAAAGATTTTGTAAGACAGCCTGAATTTGCTCAAAGAGAAAAGATTCAGAAAGACGAGTTTAAATTACCGCTTTTCCCAACTACTACAATTGGTTCTTTCCCTCAAACTGCTGAAGTTAGAGCTAACAGAAAGGCTTTCAGAACAGGTGAAATTTCAAAAGAGCAGTATATCGAGTTCAATAAAAAGAAGATTGCAGAATGCATTGCTCTACAAGAAGATCTTGGTCTTGACGTTCTAGTTCATGGTGAATTTGAGCGCAATGACATGGTTGAGTATTTTGGTCAGCACTTAGAAGGCTACCTCTTTACTGAAAAAGCTTGGGTTCAGTCATATGGCACAAGATGTGTAAAACCACCTGTAATTTGGGGAGATATTTCAAGAGCTCATCCAATCACCGTAGATTGGTCTGTATATGCTCAAAGCATAACCGATAAACCATTAAAGGGTATGTTAACCGGTCCTGTAACTATCTTGAACTGGTCATTCCCAAGAGAAGATATTCCTATTAAGCAGAGCGTACTACAGTTAGCTCTAGCTTTAAGAGACGAGGTTTTAGATCTTGAAAAGAGAGGCATTAAGATCATTCAGATCGATGAGGCTGCTCTAAGAGAAAAATTACCTCTAAGAAAGAGTGATTGGTACAGCGAGTATTTGGACTTTGCAATTCCATCATTCAGATTGGTTCACTCTGGTGTTAAAGCCACAACTCAAATTCACACTCACATGTGCTATAGCGAGTTTACAGACATCATCCCTGCTATTGATGACATGGATGCAGATGTAATCTCATTTGAGGCTTCAAGATCAGATCTGTTAATTCTTGATTCTTTAAAGAAGAACAACTTCAAGACTGAAGTGGGTCCTGGTGTTTACGACATTCACTCACCAAGAATTCCTTCAAAAGAAGAAATTAAGGTTGTTCTAGAGAAGATCCTTAAGAAAGTTGCTCCTGAAAAGTTATGGGTAAACCCAGACTGTGGTCTAAAGACTAGACAGGATAAGGAAGTAAAACCAAGTCTTAAGAACCTTGTTGATGCAGCAAAGGAATTAAGAAATGAATACAGCAGATCTCTTTAAATATAAGACTGTATTCTCACTAGAAGTATTCCCTCCTAAGAGGGAATCTTCCCTACAGTCAATTTACAGTGCATTTGATAACTTAAAGGAAATCCGTCCTGACTATATTTCCGTTACTTACGGTGCAGGTGGATCTTCAAATATTAACGCAACAGCAAACATTGCTGACAGACTAGTTCACAATTATGGATATACTGCTGTTGCTCATTTAGCAGGAATTGGTCTTAAAAAGGCAGATGTTGAGCACATCATTGATAACTTGTTACCTATGGGAGTGAATAATATCTTAGCTTTAAGAGGTGATGAGCGCGATGATCTTGAAAAAGGCGACTTTGAGCATGCTGTGGACTTAATCTCTTACATCAAAGGAAAATATGGAGATAAGGTAAATATTATTGCAGCTTGTTACCCTGAAGGTCACATTGAAGCACACAATATTGTCGATGATGTAAAACACCTTAAAGAAAAGGTGGACGCAGGAGCAAGTCAGCTTATCACTCAATTATTCTTTAACAATGATAGTTTCTACCGTTTTAAAGAAAGATGTGATCTAGTAGGTATCAAGGTACCTATTCAGGCAGGTATTATGCCTGTGGCAAATAAAAAGCAAATCGAAAGAATTGTGACTTTATGTGGAGTTGAGTTACCTGCTAAGTTCACTAAGATCATGAGTAAATATGAAGATAATCCAGAGGCTCTTCGTGATGCCGGTATTGCTTATGCAATTGATCAGATAGTTGATTTAATCACTCAAGGTATTGATGGAATTCATCTGTATACGATGAACAATCCTTATATTGCTACTAGGATCCATGAAGCAATTAAGAACTTAATTTAGTAACAAACTAAGATTTAATCCCCAAATATAAAGCCCTGAAATATCACTTCACAGAGCTTTATTTTGTCTGACCTCAACAGGTCAGACATTTTGTTTTAGTTATTTTGATCTTGCCATAGCTGTAAAGAACTCTTCATTAGTCTTTGTCATCTTTAGCTTATCAATTAAAAATTCAGTAGCTTCGATTTCACCCATAGGATGTAAGAACTTACGTAAGATCCACATCTTCTGAAGTTCATCAGCACTAGTGATGAGTTCTTCACGTCTTGTACCAGATCTTGTAACATCAATAGCAGGATATACTCTCTTCTCAGAGATCTTTCTTGATAAATGAAGTTCCATATTACCAGTTCCTTTGAACTCTTCGTAAATAACTTCATCCATCTTTGAACCTGTATCGATAAGAGCTGTTGCAATAATGGTTAAAGAACCACCTTCTTCAACATTTCTAGCTGCACCAAATAATCTCTTTGGTCTCTGCAGAGCGTTAGCATCAACACCACCTGTTAATACTTTACCAGATGAAGGCACTACAGTGTTGTATGCACGAGCTAAACGGGTAATAGAATCCATTAAGATCACAACATCATGCTTGTGCTCAACTAAACGCTTAGCTTTTTCAATTACCATTTCTGCAACCTGAACGTGACGAGCAGCAGGCTCATCGAAAGTAGAAGCAACAACTTCTCCTTTAACCATACGTTGCATTTCGGTAACTTCTTCAGGACGCTCATCAATCAGTAGAACAATCAATGTACATTCAGGATATTTACTTGAAATTGAGTGAGCTACATTCTGTAAAAGCATGGTTTTACCTGCTTTTGGAGGAGCTACGATAAGACCACGTTGACCTTTACCTACTGGAGCTACAAGATCGATAACTCTTGCGGTTAAATCTTCTTGTGAACCATTGCCAAGCTCTAGGCGCATTCTTTCCTGAGGGAATAAAGGAGTAAGGTTTTCGAAAAGGATCTTGTGGCGTGAATTTTCTGGATCGTCAAAGTTGACAGCATCAACTTTTAATAATGCGAAGTATCTTTCACCCTCTTTTGGTGGTCGAATTTTTCCTGAAATCGAATCACCAGTTCTTAAATTAAAACGTCTTACTTGACTTGGAGATACATAAATATCATCAGGACCAGCTAAATAAGAGCTATCTGCACTTCTTAAAAAGCCAAAGCCGTCAGGTAAAATTTCGATGACACCTTCACCGTAGATGTCTTCACCATTCTTTGAAGAAAATTTTAATAATTGGAAGATGATTTCTTTTTTGCTTAAACGGGCTACGTTCTCGATGCCGTTCTGTTCACACATTTGAACTAATTGTGCAACAGGCGTATTTTTAAGTTCGGTAAGATTCATAGACTAAATTAACAAACTTACTGCATGGGGAATACAGTATAAGATTAGATTCTCTAAAAAAATTAAAAAGGAAATTCCAGTGTAGAAAACACTTCAAGATCCATGTGATCGCACGACAGACACGTCGTGTGATAATATTATCACAAATTTGGTTGCATTTTATTATTTTTAACAAAGATATTTGCTAGGGAATCACTCAAAGATGTTTAACAAAATTCACCATATTGCTATCATCGGCTCGGACTACAACAAGTCAAAAGAGTTCTATGTAAAGAAATTAGGGTTTGAAATAGTAAGAGAAAATTACCGGTCTGCTAAGCAAGACTACAAGATTGATCTTAAATGTGGTGACAGCGAAATCGAGCTATTTATTGTCAAAAATGCACCAAAACGAGTTTCTAATCCTGAAGCATTAGGACTTCGTCACCTTGCATTTAAAGTAGAAAGCGTCAATGATACGGTTGAAGAGCTTAATAAATTAGGAATTGAGTGTGAACCTGTTAGGATGGATGACTATACACATAAGGCCATGACTTTCTTTAGAGATCCTGACAATCTCCCCATCGAAATTCATGAGTAATGTTAAAGCGAGTAGCTGTTGGAAACTACTCGCTTACTTAGGATTACTCTCTTAGCTTAATATCGCTGTGAAGCAATCGGAATGATCTTAAACGGTCTCTCTTCTTTTTTTACTGCATTGTATGATCTTACAATTTGTCTTAAAAATTGACTTGCTCCAGTAGGAACGATGTTTCCAAACATACTCCTATTCTGAGCATAACTAATATAAAGATCTTCTTTTGCTCTTGTAATGCCTACATAAGCCAAACGTCTTTCTTCTGAAATTGATTTATCAGAACCAATATCTACAGATCTTTGGGAAGGTAGGATAGTATTCTCAAATCCAACTAAAAATACATGCTTAAATTCCAATCCCTTTGATGAGTGGATAGTCATCATATTTACAGCATCACACTCTGTAGAGCTAGAACCGTCCTCATCTAATTCAGAGGTACTTACTAAAGTAATGTTTGATAGATAAGTTAATAAAGGATCTTCTAGAACATTAGAGGCAGTCTCTCCACTTGCACTATCTTCTACATTATCTGCGTTTATATCTTTTGCTTCTTCATCAGATGATGCCTTTTCAGCTTGTGCCTGCATCGAAGCTTCAAACTCTTTTACGTTTGAAACTAGTACACCCAAGTTTGAGACTCTGGAATTTTCTTCACCAGTCTTGCCTTCCTTTGCATCTTTTAAGGCGTACATTTCATGCAAACCTGATGCATTGATAACGTAATCTACTAATTCATTAAGAGGAGAATTTGCTTTCTTTTCTTTCATCTGTAAAATTAAATTATAAAAAGGTGTTACTTTCTTGTACAAAGAAACTAAAGCTTTGTCTGCGCCCTCTTGCTTTGAATAAGCTTCTAAAAGACGTATTGCTTGGAACATAGAGCAGTTTCTTTCCCTGCCAATTGACCTTAAGTCAGCTACAACCTTAGGACCTAATTTTCTTGATGGAACGTTAATAATTCTAAGGGCCGCAGTGTCATCATTTTCGTTAATCAGCAGTCTTAGATAAGCTAAAGTATCAAGAATCTCTGCACGTTCAAAGAAGCGTTGTCCTCCATAAATTACAAAAGGTATATGCTTCATAGAGAGGTTTTGCTCAAAACCTAAAGACAGGTAGTTGTTTCTGTAAAGAATTGCCATGTCTTGGAATTTCTCCCCTGCTTCATGCAATTTGGCAATCAACTGCACTACAGTTGAAGCTTCACAGTTATTATTTGAGCAATTTAAAATTGAAACATCATCGCCTTGTCCGATGTTCCCTTTTAAAACTTTTTCCATCAATCTGTCAGAATTTTCAGCAATAAGAGTATTTGCCATATCAAGAATTTTCTGACTAGAGCGGTAATTTAAAGCTAATAGAATTTCATGAACATCATCAAAGTCTTTTAAAAACTTGTGCATATTGGTGTAATCAGCTCCACGCCAGCCATAAATTGACTGATCATCGTCACCTACAACCATAACATGCGAGTTTTTACCAGCCATCAGTTTTAAGAATTTATACTGAATTGAATTGGTGTCCTGGAACTCATCTACTAAGATTTCTTTGAATCTACGATGCTGTAAAGCTCTAATCTCGTCATTGCTCTCTAAAAGCTCAACTGTTCTTAACAACAACTCACTAAAATCCACAGAGTTTTCATCATTGCAGATCTTTTCGTATGATGAGTAGATTTTGCACATATTTTCATACTGAGATTCACCAAAGATCCTTCCTCTCTTGATGTAATCATCAGCACGAATTCCATCTTCTTTTAGTTTGCTGATTTTTGATACAGCTTCACTTGGTTTGAATTCTTTAACATCAATATTAAGCTCTTTCATTATTCGCTTAGTTAAAGTTGTCTGACTGTCTGTATCAAGGACAGTAAAATTAGGCTCTAAACCAGCCTGTTTTGCATAAGCTCTTAACAGACGTAAACAAATTGAGTGGAAGGTACTTGCCCAAAGCTGGCGCTGTAAAAACTCACCTACAAATAGGCCAATTCTCTCTCGCATTTCACCTGCTGCTTTATTGGTGAAAGTAACAGCAAGAATATTGCGAGGTTCAATCATGTAGTGCTTGATTAAATAAGCAATTCTTGAGACTAAAACTCTAGTTTTTCCAGTTCCAGCGCCTGCAATAACTAGCATATTTGACAAAGGAGCACTTACAGCTTCTTTTTGAGAATCATTTAAATTTTCTAGAATTTCATTGCTTACAGAAGGATTTCCTAGCTCATCAAGCTCGTCCATAAAAATCTCCGCTGGAATTTATGAGTTTTAAGAATAAAGGCTGCGTGGATTATAGCAGAAAACAAATTTGTGATTAGTAGAAGAATTACTCTTAAAAGCTATCTTGACTAACAGCTTTAGATACAGCCTATTTTGAGGTTTAACATTTACCTTTTACAAAAGTAACTGACTTAACTCTAGAATGTTGTCTATTTCAATATCAGGTAAGACTCTTAAAAACTGTTCATCAGGAGAAATACCGGTATATCCTTTGCGTAACCATACACATTTACATCCAGAACTTACTGCACCGAATACATCTGTATAAGGATCATCTCCAATGTGCAGAATTTCACAAGGTTGTACTTGTTTAAAATTTGCGCATTCGATAAACAAATCCTGATGTGGTTTTCTGTGAAACTTAAAACGAACAGGTCTTAAATCTGTCTCAAAATAAGAGGATACTTCTAGCTGTTTAGCATCAAGGTTTCCATTAGATACCGAGATTAGTGGATATTTAGATTTTAGATCACTCATCAGAGTTCTTACTTCACCAGAGACAACACCCTCTGATCTCTTTTTTACAAACAGCTTTACAAGATCTCTTGCTTCTTCAAGTCCCCCTTTTAAAGGGATACCTATTTCTTTAAAGGCAACAACTAAACTTTGAGCTCTTAATAAAGTTATATCATCCTCTAAGGACATATCCTCATGTAGAACTTTTGATTTTACATTTGCCCAGTAGTCATAACTTTGATATTTTCCACCTAGTCCGTAACGATCACACAAGTAGGTTGTGAACCAGTTTTCTGCTCTAGTTAATACAGACTGACAATCATAAATCGTATTATCTAAATCAAAAGACAGTACCTTTATCTTGCTAAGATCTATTTGTTTATAGAATTTCAATTTTTCTTCCTATTAGCTAGAGGGTGAGCTTTGTTGTATACACTCTTTAAGTGTTCGAAGTCTAAATGAGTATAAACCTGTGTTGCAGCTAAACTTGCATGACCTAACATTTCTTGAACCGAACGCAGATCTGCGCCACCTTGTAACAACTCGGTTGCGAATGAATGTCTTAATTTATGAGGGTTCAAATGGGTCTGCACACCAGCTTTTACAGACAGTTTATCAAGATTCTGTTCTACTGCCCTTGTAGTAAGACGTCTACCGTATTTATTTAAAAATAGAGCATCTTCTGAAGGTTTGAACTCGTCTCTTATCTTTAAATAATTTGAGATTTTATCTAAAGCTTTTTCGCCTACAGGCACAATTCTGTATTTGCTTCCCTTACCTAGTACCCTGATTTCTTTAGTTTCATAATTCAAATCTTTTAAATCAAGTCCAACTAACTCAGAAACACGTAATCCAGATGAAAACAACAACTCAGCGATAGCACTATCCCTTTGTTCAAACACATCTTTTGGCTCGTAATCTAAAAGAACATCAATTTCATTTAAAGTTAAGATTTTTGGAAGGTGACGCTTTACTTTTGGAGCTTTAATTAGAGAACAAGGATTATCAGAAAGTTCCCCTTGCTTTATTAGATATTTAAAAAAGGAACTTAAGGCGTAAAGATCGTGGGCAACAGAGTTATTAGACTGCTTTATATTCTCATCATTGAAATTAAAGTCACGCTGTATGGCTCGCATTTGCTCAAGACCTACAGACTGCCATGACTTTATATTATCAAATTCACGCTCTAGTACAGTAACTGCTCTTTTTAGCACGTTGCTGTATGAACTTATGGTATGAATACTAGCTCGCTTCTCGTAACGAAGATGATCAATAAAACGATAAACATCATCAGAAAGCATGTTATTCACCTAAAAGCCGTAGTTTTTGGCTTAAATAACTACTGTGCCTTCAAATACTCTTTGAGCAGGACCTGACATCATTACAGGAGATTTGCCACCATCCCATGAAATTCTCAAGGTTCCACCAGGTAAAGTTACATTCACAGGAGAGGTTACTCGACCTTGTGTAATCGCAACAACGGCAGCTGCACAAGCTCCTGTTCCACAGGCAAGAGTTTCTCCACAACCGCGCTCAAATACTCTTAGATTTAAAGAGTGATTATTAACAACCTGAGCAAAACCAACATTTACTTTTTCAGGAAAATTCTTATGGCACTCAAGCTCTTTACCGTACTTTTCTACAGGGGCTGTTTTTACATCATCAAAGAAGAAAACAGCATGTGGATTACCCATGGATACTGATCCATGAGAAAACTCTGTTCCATCTGACAAAGTTATCTTGTAAGAATCAGCTCTTGCAGGTGCATTAAAAGGGATCTTACAAGGTTCAAACTCTGGAGCTCCCATATTTACAGTTACAGTATCATCGTCATTAAGTTTTAATCTTAAAACACCAGATACTGTACTTACCTTAATATCTCTCTTATTAGTCAGATTATGATCTACTACAAATCTTACAAAGCAACGAGCTCCGTTACCACACATTTGAACTTCAGAGCCATCTGCATTAAAGATTCTGTAGTGAAAATCAACCTCAGGATCAAAAGGTGGTTCAACCAGTAGCAACTGGTCAAAACCAATTCCAAAATGTCTATCAGCTAATTTTTTAATAAGTTCTTGTGAAAAAAATACCTTTTGGGTAACTCCGTCAACGACCATAAAATCGTTACCCAAACCATGCATTTTTGTAAACTTTAAAATCATTTTATTATCCTAGGATAATCTCGTCCTTCCAGATATCTTCGTATGACTGACGCTTCTTGATAACATATGACTTATCACCATCTACCATTACTTCACATGGTAAACGTCTTGTATTGTAGGTTGAAGCCATTGAAGAGCCATATGCGCCAGCTCCACGCACAGCCAAGATGTCTCCATTTCTAACATTCAGCTTTCTATCTTTTCCTAAGAAATCATCACTCTCACAGATAGGACCTACAACATCAGACTTTACAGTTTCTCCATCAGGATGAACGGTAGTGTTAATAATAGTCATCCATGAACCATATAAAGCAGGTCTAATCATATCGTTCATGCCTGTATCGGTAATGATAAAGTGCTTATCACCGTTATCTTTTTGGTATTGAACTTTAGCTAAAAGGATACATGCATTTGCAACCATAGCACGACCAGGCTCGATATAGATTGAAACATCTAGATCTTTTAATCTTTCTAAAATTGGAGCGCAATACTCACTTGGAGTAGGAGGGGTTTCGTTATCATAAGTAACACCTAAACCGCCACCCATATCAATATGATCTACTTTAATACCTTCAGCAAGTAGCTTTTTGTATAAAGAAATGATTTTATCTGTAGCTTCAATGATTGGCATACCTGATGTCATCTGAGAACCAATATGGCAATCAATACCTGAAACCTTTAAGCAAGGCTCTTTTGACATCTTCTTATAAAGATCAAAAGCAATCTCTTCGCTGACACCAAATTTATTGTTTTTAAGACCTGTTGAAATAGAAGGGTGAGTCTTAGCATCAACACCAGGATTTACTCTTAGAGCAACAGGAGCTACAACATTTAACTTTTTGGCTACTTTGATAACAGTATCAATCTCTTGAGCAGACTCAATGTTTAAACAGCTAATGCCTTGAGATAAAGCAAATTCAATTTCCTGTTCTGACTTGCCAACTCCTGAGAATACAACTTTCTTTGGATCACCGCCTGCAGCGATTACTCTACGTAGCTCGCCTTCTGATACGATATCAAAACCTGCCCCTAACTTTGCCATTTCATGGATAACAGCAAGATTTGAACATGCTTTTACAGCAAAGCAAACTAAATGCTTTTTATCTTTTAAAGAATCATCAAAAGCATTCATGTGTCTGTGTAAAGTTGCCTTTGAATAAACATATAAAGGAGTGCCGTACTCTTTTGCTAAATCGGTAGCCTTAATTTCTTCAGCGTATAAATCAGGGCCTTTAAAATTAAAATAATCCATGTTTTCCTTCCATTACAAACTGTGTTTACAGCCTATTGTATAAACACAATTTTTTAAATTGATCTGTAAAAGTAATACCTATTTCTTTGATTCTTCTTCAGACTGCTCATCTGACTTAGAAGATTTATTTGAGTTTTGCTCAGAAGAACTTTCTTCATCCTCTAGTTGGGTATATTCAGGTTCAATATATAATTTTCCTTTAATGCCACAACCTGAAAGCTCACATAAGGCGATAAAAACAGCAAATGCAGAAATAAGCTTTTTCAATTTTCTGTCCTACAAAAATATTTAAAGTTTGAATGAGTATATCAAAATATCATTATGCATTAATTGCAAATCTAACTAGTTAAAGATTTTGCACCGTTATGAAGATCCTGCATTCATAATCGTAAATGGGTGAATAGAAATTTCATCTTCTGATAAAACAAAATACTGAGGCAAATTAAAGTTCAAATTGCTGTTAGCAACATCTGATTCAGTGTTTTGTGTATAAAATCTGTTAATTGCGTTTACAAGCTTTGATCTTGAACCAGAAAAATTATGAAATATTTTTACTTCATTTCTTTCATTTACGATATAAATATCCCATGAAGTACCGTTTTTCTTAAAAAAGTACTGAACAATACCTGCTGATGCGCATTTTTCAACTTGCGTTGGCACTTGTAGGGCAAATTCAGGTCTCATTCCAAAACGAGATAGTACTGTCACATCATCATCTGATGTTCTAAAAGTGGAATGCCTAATTAAAGACAAAGCCCCCTCTTCATTGACCATAGACTCGTAAGTATTATGACCTACATTGAATACGTAACTAGACTCATAATCTCCAAGACAAGCAAAAATACCTCTAATGGTTGCTTCTAGGTCGAATCTGATTAGATCGCTGTGAGCTTTTGAATAAGACAGAACTTTCAAGACAGAACTGTATTCATGAGGCTGATTTGAAAAGAGTCCAGTGTGGATTCTGATAACAGATGACAAAGCTTCAACTAAACCTAATTCTCCATCAGGATATGAGATACAGTTAATTTCCCCCCATGAATTCAGACAGACTAAATCAACAGATCCTACTAAACACATTTTTTGTCTGCCACAGGACAGAGATGAACCAATTTCAATGTCTGATGGGGAAATTAACAACTCTTGAGTTATATCGTTCTCGAGATTTATCAAAAGCATACTTTTTAGAACCTTTCTTGGCTTTTGCAAATCTGCTTCTGACACTTCTAACTGACTGCGATTTTTAAAAAATAAAGACATGTCATATGATAGTTGTTTAATCTTGTCAGAGGTCAGATAGCCATCTTTGTTAGACACGTAAACTTTACTTCTGCTTGTTAGTAGATTATTAAAGGTAGCCCAAGCCACAACTTCTACAGCTCTAGGAGCTATATAAACAGCTTTGGTTGATAGCAAAGACAAGCTATCAATTGCAGTTGGAAAAATATGCCAGCCTTTTCTGCAAATGCTGTGCTTTGAAGGTTTTACGAAAGTAATGGTATTTTCTTCTTGCTGATGAATAAATTCCTTGCTCGCTATTAAGATCTTGCCCGGATATCTATCAAATGCTGCATAAATTTTTCTAGACAGAACACCTGCGTCATCAGATGTAATGGCGTACTCAATTTTATTTTCAACTGAGAACCTTAGTAAGGTTCTATAACTTTCTAAAAGAGATGAAAATAAATCCTGTTGAGCTTTTTTTGAGTTTTCTATATGCCATTGCTCAATATTACTAATATGATTGCAGTAGGCTCTACTCCAGCCCCAAAGCAAACTTAATCTTCTTATGAAGCGTTCTCTGTGTTCACGGAGTTTACCCTTTGAGATATGAACTATTGATTGTTGAATCTTTATATAAAAACAAAATCTTGCAAGTTTTAGTCTAGATGCATCTCCTTTTCTTTTTAAATATCTGGATACTTTTCTATACATCAAATAGTAAGCATCTTGTCGAATACTGTATTTAGAACCCTTATATACAGCACTTTTTAATTCCATTGAAAGCAGTCTGGTGTTTGGATATTCATCTGCGTATGCTTCCATTAGCAGAATTTTTAATACTGCTTTTAAGGGATGATCAATTCCTTTATAGACAAGCCATAAACCTGAACCAAAATACTCAACAGGTGAGCATTTTGCGACAGAGCCAAAATCAAACCATGCATCTTTATCCACAAAAGGACTTTCATAAAATTCGGCTAAAAACTTAGCATAGTTTTGGTTTTCATCCTCTTCACTTATCATGAACCAAGCTAGATTTCTGCCACAAAGTCTAATTGAAGAACGGTAAAATTCATCTAATAGGAACAAACTCTGTGCAGAACCACAGTCTTCTGTGTCCATGTTTCCGTGTTCACCACTTAAAAACTTGTCTTCTGGAGTTACAAACAAATTAACATCTGCGCCTAAAGTCTTAGCAAAAGAGGATAAGAAATGACATTTTTCAGCAAGGAGTCTTATCTCTTCAGAAGGTGTATTTTTACTTACACATACCCAGATATCTAGATCTGAATTCTGGCCTTGAGCAATAGAAGAGGTACTACCCATCGCATAAAGGGCATAGATTGGATAATGTTTTTCTTCTTTAGTATCAGGATCAATTCCGTGATCTATAAGATAACGGCGTTGATACTCAGTAGGTGTAAACCTGTCTATTCCAAAAGGAACTGAACTTGATCTGTAACCTGGTAAATTTGGACTGTTGTAATGGAGCAGTACAGGAAGAACATTCAGAACGTTGACCACATCGTTCTTCATGATTTGTAGAGCCCTTTTTATTCGTTCTTGATTTAGGGCTTCACATTTACTTAATCGGAGTTCAAAATTAGCTTTATCCATATATTAGGTATGAAGATTGTTGTGGTCTGAAAACTATGAAATTATACCACCTTTCATTTAATTTATATTTTATAAAAGGCTATTCCAATAAAAGAGCATTTCTATCAGATGCAGACCGTTTATAAGCGTAATTACCATATCCGCGATAACTATATTCAAATAAATTGTTCAAATAGTGATCTGTGACAGGTAACTTTAATCATATATGCTAGCAAAATCATTGAGATAGTTTTATCCGTGTTATGATAGGCATGATTGTATGTATGCGAGATATGAGTATGAAGCAAAAGATAGACAAGAATTCAAACGAAGCTTCTAAAGAAGTTCAAAAAGAAAAAAGTCTAGACACTACTAGTGAAGAACAGCAACGTTTAAAGCTAGAAGAAGAAACAAAAGCAATTCATAAACAAGCAGAATTACTTCTTGAGGATGAAAAAACTAGAAAAAAAACTCCCCAAGAGAAAATTGAGTTATCTAATAAAAAACTAGCAGATAACAGCGCAGAATTTAACAAAGATAAAAGTATGCAGAATAATACAAACGCAAATTCTAAAGAGCAGAACTTTACCTCTTCTCAAGGCAATGACTCTCAGATTAAAGCTCTTAAATTCAAAGTTAATGCACTTGCAACCATTTTAGTTCTGACTATCATTGGTGGAGCGTATGGGGCTTATCAGTTTGATAAACACAAGTACGACGATCTTGAAATCATTACAAATGCACTAAAAGCTACTGAACAGAATGTTTTAAACACTCAGAACAAGATTAACTCTGTATATACAGATATCTTAGAAAAAGACAAAAGAGCAGATATTCTTTTTTCTCAGAACGCCGATTTAAGATCTCAGAACAATGTTCTTAAGAACAATGAAGAAGCTTTGCAGGAAAAGATTGATGCTGCCGTTGTAAATACAGATAAGATCAATATCAGATTAAACAATTATGAGGACAGAAATCCTTATGATTGGTTTATTGCACAAAGTTATTTCTTAGTTTCAAATGCACAGAATATTCTGTCATTCTCTGACAATATTCAATCTGCACTTTTCAATTTAAAACAAGCCGATCTTCTACTTGTAAAGATTGACGATCCAAAGGTAAATGCAATCAGAGAAGCTATTATTCAAGATACTATTGATCTCCAAAACCTGCCTGCTATCGATGTTACAGGTATCTTCTTAAAATTAGACAGTATTTATAATAATACTGACAATATGCCTTTAAATGAATTCTTAAGTGCCAATTCAAAGGATGCTTTCAAAAAAGTAAATGAACCTTCAGATCAAGTAAAAGATTGGAAACAAAATCTGTGGACATCTGTAAAAGAATTCTCTTCACGCTTCATTGAAGTTAGAAGAAGAGAAGATTCTGTAGTAAACCAATTTCTGTCTCCTGATCAGACTAAGATCCTCCTAAAAAACATCAAGACAGAACTTTTATTATCAAAAGTAGCTGTATTCAATCATGATGAGGAGAGCTTTAACCACAACATCAGGGAGATCCAAGACCATATTAGGTCATACTTTGATGTTAGCAACGAGATTGTACAAAACAACCTAAAATCACTAGATGAATTAGCAGAGCTTAAGATAAAGATTGATAAGCCACAACAATTATCTTGTATCAAGTTATTTAACTCTTTAGCTCAAGAAAAGTTCAATCTCTATGAAACACAAAAGAAACAGCTAAAGGACGGACAAAATGATTAAACTAATCTTAGTCATCTTATTTACTAGCCTAGCTGTTATCTTAGGGCCTTTGCTTGCTGACAGCCAAGGCTTTGTACATATTGCAACCAATTCAAAGATTATTGAAACTTCAATCACAACAGCTATTGTGATTTACATTTTGAGTGTTTTCATAATCTTTGCTGTATATGCAATTTTAAAGAAAATCTATCTCGTACCCAAAGGTACTTTAAGAGCTTTTAAACTTAGAGCCAACAAGAAAAAGTTATCTCAGCAGGATGAAGCAGAGATCTACTTTGAACAAGGTGAATATGAAAAGGCTTTATCTCTTTTCAAACACATCAACTCCATCAAAAAGATGTCTGAAAAATCTCTTTTAACAGCTGCCCAATGTGCGTTCCATATTGGTTTGTATGACTATACCAGGCAAGCCTTAGACGAAGCTGAAAAAAGAGGTAAAAACGTAAAATTAGCAGCTGAGGTTATCAGAGCAAGATTAAACTTAGATATTGGAAATCCTAAGGCTTCACTAGAATTCCTTGAAGCTACAAAAGGCAATGTCTCCAACGCTTCTGTTTTACGCATGTTCGTAAAATGCTATAGCGAATTAGGTCTTACAGACAAAATTGTTGCTATGTCTAAGGAATTAGTTAATAACAAAGTCTTATCAGACGAAGAAGCAAGAAAGTACTATTTAAAGAATATACAGGAAAAATTATCTAAGGCATCAACAATTGATGAGGTAGATAATTGCTTTAAAGACTTAACTAAATACGACAAGAAAGAGCCAAAGATCATCAGCGCTTTCATCTATAAAATGATTAAGCTAGGTGATGTAAACCACGCCAAAACATTGTCTTTGTCTTTATTAAAGCAAGATCCTGATCCTTTCTTCTTAGATAGCGTTTCAACATGGGAAATTGCAATTCCTGATGTTTTAGTATCATTAAAGAAATATGCTGCTAAAAACATGATCACTACTCAAGTTAACCTGCCTCTTTTAAAAGCAATGGCAAACCTTGAGTACAAATCAGGTCTTCTAAGAGATGCTTTAGCAGACTATAAACAAGCTTTATCAATAGAGCAAAGTCCAGATCTCTATATTAGGGTTGGAACCATCTTAACTGGCCTTCAGAATTATCCTGAAGCTACAGAGTATTTTGCTCGAGCTAATTCTCTTTATTCTGAGGAAAAGAGCTTAGCATTAGTAAGTAAATAATCATTTCTGAAAAACAAAAAACGCTACTTCAAAGTAACAAATAAACAATCTCTGAAGTAGCGTTTTATTATCTGACCTTTCCTCGTGCTAGTACAATTGAGCCCTAGACTGTTTTTTCAAAGTCTCTTCAAGCTTTAGTTTCTGATTGGCTCGATTAAACAGGGTCTTTAAATCAGCTTCAGATACTTTTCCACAGGCTTTGAATAAAAGGTAAGCTCTTCCATCAAAATAGGTTACAAGTCCTGAACAAGGCGCATTATCTACAAACTTAAAAGAAAAACCTCTAAGATCGATGACAGGTTTTAAATCCCAACCTTGATAACTGTCCATGATGTATTGAGCGTAATCCTTTGTTGTAGAAAGGTTTACTACTGGATTTACTATAGACAGCGATGCTTGACCATTACCATCTGTTTTCTCATAGGTAACAGAGTTATTGGTAATAAACTCATCATAATCCGACTCAGCGGCTGATACTACCGCTGAGAACATCAATACTGATAACGCTAAAGCCTTTTTCATTACTTAATTAACTGCTGATAAGCTGTATTTGAGGTTACTTCCTCAACAGGGTAACCAAATGATTTGATAACCTCATTGATTCCCTCTTCCTTACCGGTTACATCAAAACCACACAGTACAGAGCAGAACTCTAAACCTGTAATTCTGAAGTGGAACAAGGTAATGTTATATGAATTACCTAAAGTCTCCAAGAAGCGCAATAGAGCATTTGAAGTTGCAGGGAACTCAAACAAATACAGTTTTTCGTTAAGTTTTGTTGAAGGATGTCCACCTACCATATAACGTAAGTGATCCTTCGCTAAAGAATCATCTGTTAAGTCGGTTACTAAGTAGCCATTCTTCTTTAATGACTTGCAGATCTCGTTTAGTTCTTTCTTGCCTTCTGTCAACTCAACTGAAGCAAACACTCTTGCTCTGTCTGAGTTGTTATAACGGTAGCTAAACTCGGTTACAACTCTGTCTCCAATGCTCTTAGTGAAGTCTAAGAAAGAACCACTCTTTTCTGGAATTTCAACAGATAAGATACCTTCTGACATCTCACCTACATCACAACGCTCAGCTACCATACGCAATGTATGGAACTTAACATTGGCACCTGACAGGATTGCAATATGATTGCCTGATTTGATGTTGTTCTCTCTTACATATTTCTTAAGACCTGCTAAGGATAAAGCGCCACTAGGCTCTGCAATAGCACGAGTATCATCAAATATATCTTTCATAGCAGCGCAAATTTCATCATTTGAACAAGTTACGATGTCGTCTAGGTACTTGCTTAATACTCTGAAGGTCTCAGTACCAGCCTTGCTTACTGCAACACCATCAGCAAAGTGAGATACATAACCAATATCAACAGGTTTACCGGCTTTTAAAGCTGCTTTCATACAAGCACTGCCCTCAGCCTCAACACCAATAACCTTTACGTGAGGTAAAAGAGACTTAATGTAAACTGCAATACCAGCTGCAAGTCCACCGCCACCGATCTGAACGTAGATAGTATCGATATTGTCACACTGACCGATTAACTCATGTGCAATAGTTCCCTGACCTGCAATCACATCTGGATCATCATAAGGAGGGATCATGGTTAATCCCTTCTTCTTTGATAATTGCTGAGCATAGTCGTATGACTCATTAAAACTATCACCGTATAGCACTACTTCAGCGCCATAATTTCTTACGGCATCGATTTTTAAATCTGGAGTAGTTGTAGGCATAACGATAACAGCTTTAATACCTAGTTTTTTTGCTGATAAAGCTACGCCTTGTGCATGATTACCAGCTGATGCTGTAACAATACCAGCCTTTAACTGATTCTCATCTAAATTCTTAATCTTATGGTATGCTCCACGTAACTTAAATGAGTGGATCTTTTGGTAGTCTTCACGCTTTAAAAGTACGTTTACACCTAATCTTGAAGATAAGTTCTCAAGATTTTGTAAAGGTGTCACCTTTACAAGATCATAAATTCTAGCTAGCAGGATCTTCTTAAGATATGCTTGAGAATCTAACTGTTTTTCAGCCATCTTATAGTCCCTCTAATTTGCTACGATCACGGACGCCACCCTTGTCAGCACTAGAAGCTAGTTTACCGAAGGCCTTTAGAGCAAATGAAATTTCTCTATCTCTGCCTACAGGCTGCCATGCGTCCTTGCCCTTAGCTTCCATAGTTTTTCTTCTCTTAGCTAATTCTTCATCGCTAACAGCCATTCTGATGGTACGGTTTGGAATATCAATTTCAATTAGATCATTCTCTTCTAGAAGACCAATGTTACCGCCGTTTGCTGCTTCTGGTGATACGTGACCAATTGATAAACCAGATGAACCACCTGAGAAACGACCATCAGTTACTAGAGCGCACTCTTTACCTAAGCCTACTGACTTAATGTAAGAAGTTGGGTATAACATCTCCTGCATACCAGGGCCACCACGTGGGCCTTCGTAACGAATAATTACAACGTCACCAGCCTTTACCTTGCCACCTAAAATACCATCAACACCAGCTTCCTGGCTCTCAAAGATACGAGCAGGGCCAACAAACTTAAGAATTGACTTATCAACACCTGCTGTTTTTACGATACAGCCGTTGATTGCTAGATTACCGTATAGAACAGCTAGACCGCCATCCTTTGAATATGCGTGCTCAAAGTCATGGATACAACCGTTTGCTCTATCAGTATCCAACTTATCTGTTGTGTTGTTCTGAGAGAAAGCAACGATGTTGTACTTACCACCAGCACAAGCACTGTAGAATTTCTTTATTTCAGGATCTGTAGTCTTTTCTAGATCATACTTGTCAATCTGATCGCCAATGGACATGCCTAAAACAGTCTTACTACCTTCATGAATTAGACCATTTTTCTTTAGCTGAGCCATGATGTTCATAATACCGCCGGCATTATGTAAGTCTTCCATGTGCCACTCATGGGTTGACGGTGACATCTTGCAGATGTGGGGGATTTTACGTGACAGTCTATCGATATCTGCCATAGTAAAATCTACACCAGCTTCCTGAGCTACTGCTAACAAGTGAAGTACTGTATTAGTTGAACCTCCCATTGCAATATCAAGGCTCATTGCATTTTCAAATGTATCCTTAGTTGCAATTGAACGTGGTAAAACGCTCTTATCACCGTGCTCATAGTATGCTTTTGCCATTTCTACAATACGGTGAGCTGCTTTTACAAATAATTCTTTTCTAAAAGCATGAGTTGCAACTAATGAACCATTACCAGGTAATGACAGGCCTAATGCTTCAGTTAAAGAGTTCATTGAGTTTGCAGTGAACATACCTGAGCATGAACCACATGTTGGGCACGCAGCTGACTCTACAGCATTAACTTCTTCATCGGAAACATTTGGCTCTGCTGATACAATCATTGCATCGATAAGGTCCACTTTATGGTCACAGCCTTTTACACGACCAGCTTCCATAGGACCACCTGATACAAAGATTACAGGAATGTTTAAGCGCATTGCGGCCATTAACATACCAGGAGTTACTTTGTCGCAGTTTGAAATACATACAAGAGCATCTGCTTTATGTGCATTTACCATATACTCAACTGAGTCTGCGATAATATCTCTACTTGGTAAAGAATAAAGCATACCCGTATGCCCCATTGCAATACCGTCATCTACTGCTATAGTATTGAATTCTTTTGCAATACCGCCAGCCTTCTCAATTTCTTTTACTACTAATTGACCTACATCATGTAAGTGAACATGACCTGGAACAAATTGAGTGAAAGAGTTTGCAACCGCAATAATAGGCTTACCAAAATCCTCATCTTTTACGCCAGTTGCCTTCCATAATGCACGGGCACCTGCCATGATTTTGCCTTCATAGGTAACCTTTGAACGGTAATTATTAGACATATGCAGTATTCCTTTATATAAAACTAGACTAAGACAAATTTAATATGTCTTTAAATAAGATTTGCGCTGTTAGTAGTTTATTTTGAATTGTAATAAAAGACCCACATCCTTGTGGTGTGGGTCTATATGTAAATTTTATTTTACTTATTTACAGGGGTTAACCAACCGTACTTATCTTCGGTCTCACCTCTTACAACAGCAAAGAAAGCCTTCTGTAACTTCTCGGTGATAGGACCACGGCAACCGCAACCTACGTCGATACCATCAACTGAAGCAATAGGAGTGATTTCAGCTGCAGTACCAGTGAAGAACATCTCATCTGCTAAGTAAACCATCTCACGTGGGATTGGCTGGTAACGAACTTCGTAACCTAAATCCTGAGCAACACGAGTTACAGCATCACGAGTAATACCTGGTAATAGACCTGAAGTGTTAGGAGAAGTATATAGAACACCATTCTTTACGAAGAATACGTTCTCACCAGAACCTTCTGAAACGTAGCCATTGGTATCAAGTGCAATAGCCTCGGTGTAACCATTGTTGGTGCACTCGTTAGCGATCAGAATTGATGATAGGTAGTTACCTGCAGCCTTTGCCTCTGTAGGAATTGTATCTGGAGCTAAACGTCTCCATGAAGAAACGCAAACCTTAATACCTTTCTTCATACCTTCTTCACCTAGGTAAGCACCCCATGGTAAAGCACAAACCATAGCATCAGCATTTACGCCTTTCTTGAACTTAACACCTAGACCAACTTCACCCATGAAGATTAAAGGACGAATGTAGCCATACTCAAGACCGTTCTCTGAGATAACTTTCTTACAAGCATCCATAACTTCTTCTTTGGTCTGAGCGACTGGGAAACGGTAAATTTTTGCTGAATTGAATAAACGATCAATGTGATCCTTTAAACGGAAAATCTGAGGGCCATTCTTAGTAGCATAAGCTCTAATACCTTCAAACACTGCTGAACCATAATGAAGAGCGTGAGCTGTAACGTGAACTTTAGCATCTGCCCATGGAACCATCTTGCCGTTAAACCAAATGAACTTGGTAGTGTCTGAATTCATTTTTAAATCCTCAACTAAATAAAATAAAAGGTCCTACTGTTTTTAGTAGTACTAGTAGCAGATTTTATCATTTTCATGATTGCGATACTCTATCAGGCAACCATTTCGAACAACTATTTTGTAAAGCTAGTTCAAAATTCTGCTCTAGTTCATGTTCAAGATTATATATCAAAAAACGGAACATAGTTAATATTATGTTCTAATTTTTGCAAAAATGACTATTTATGAAAAATCTTGTTACAATAAGCACTGTTTTTTCGGTTAGTGAGGCTATAAAACTCAATGATTTCTTTTCTTCCAAGTCCAATTTTATTGGTTATAAATTGCATTTTGATCTCTCTTAATGTAATTGTTATTGCAACTCCTATGATGGTATTAGGTGTTTTCAAATTCTTACTGCCATTTCATTTTGTTGCTATTACGATTGAAAAATGTAACTACTACTTATACAAAACTTGGGTATTTGATAATCGAGTAATTATCAGACTTACCAATAACATCAAATGGCATATTACAGGCGACAAGATCCCTACAACCAAGAAATCTTGCATCATCATCAGTAATCACATCAGCTGGTTAGATATTCTTTTTATAGGTTGTGTTTATAAAGGAAACGTTCCTACAACAAAATTTTTTATGAAGCATTCTTTAATTTATATTCCATTTGCAGGTCTTGCATGCTACGCCTTAGGAATGCCTTTTTTAAGACGATACCCTAAAGAAAAATTATTAAAGAATCCTAAGCTTAGAACCAAGGATATTGAAACAACTCGAGCAGCTTGCAAGAGGTTAATTGACTTTCCTACAACGCTAATTAACTTTGCCGAAGGTAGTCGCTATACAGAAGAAAAAGCAAAGAAAGCGCGTTCACCATATAAGCACTTATTACCTCCAAAAGTTGCATCATTAGGCGTAGCTTTAAGTGAGATCGGTAACAAAGTTGATTACATTTTCAACAATACTTTTTACTATCCAGACAATCATAAGAAAGCTTTCGTTGATATGTTAAAAGGCAGAGTAAAAAATGTTTACGTAAATGTTGAGATAATGGAAAAAACACCTGAGCTTGAGGGAAATTATCTTGAAGACAAACAGTACAAACATGAATTCACCATGTATGTAAGAGATCTGTGGGATAAAAAAGATAAACTTTTAGATAAGATGCACGCTGATTACGAAGAGAGTTTACGTAAATAGTCAACTTACAGAGAAATGAAAGTAAGCTCTAGCATACGCTAGAGCTTCTTTATTTAAGGAAGAGTTAGTAGATAAGAAACTATAGATTCATAATCTTCAATTGATTCAAGATTATCAGTCTTCACAAGATACTTTCCATTAACCACAATTTCAGGAACAGCCTCAATTTTCATCTCTTTAGTATGTCTGTCGTACTCAGCAACCTTTGCTTGTGTTACAAAAGAGTTATAAATCTGTTCATACTTCTCAGATGGTACCCCTAAACTTTCAAATAGCTCAGCAAAATAATCATGATCCTCAGGAATATCTTGTTTTACATGGATCCTGTTGAAAAGTTCTTCTTTTAATTCATCTTCAATTTCTAAGTTTATAGCTACAGCATAAGCTTTCTGAGATTCTACTCCAACATCACCACCGATAAGGCCTACAGGATTAACAATGAACTTTGCCTTACCCTTGAAGAACTCTGCCATTTGAGAGAAAGGCTTTTCCATTGCAAAACAGTGTGAACAAAAGAATGAAAAAAACTCTCTTATTTCTGGCTCTACTGTTTTATTTGTAGCTCTAATTTCATAATCCAGACCTTCTTTGTAATCACGAGCCTGAGCACTTGATATAAAGAAAATTGACAATACTAACAAGGCAAATGCTTTACCAAGAAATTTAAACATATGATTTTCTATCCTATATGGTTTGTAACTGTGCAAAATTATTTATCGCACTTAGCTTTTTGTCAAATAGACAAAATAGTATCAACTCAGCCATCATCGAAACCGTTTAACTATGTAGACTTAAATTAGTCATTGTCTTCAATTGTAAAATCAGTGATTTTCTGCTCCCAGCAAGAAACCTTGTTTCTTAATTCTAAGGCACTTCGTCTTTCTCTTTTTACACCACGACTTAACATCTTAAAGAAGCAAACTGTTAAGAAATTGTTTTTTGCACAGAACTTGCTCAAAACGTAAAGGAATTTTACCTTGTTTCTGCTTATTTTGGGTTTCTTCTCATCTAATAAGTCAGACTTTGAAATGAGTTTTAAGGTTGCAGTAGCCATTGCGATATTCAGTAAGCAGAATAATCTAATTCCGTATTCACCTGTTGGAACTTTACAGATAAAAGCCAATGCATCATCTAAGTGTCCCTGACAGAGAGCAATATAGTACTCAACCATTTTTTTGTATTCTGAATCAGCAACTACAGGTAAAAAGCTAACATTTCTCATTTTGTCTTCAACTCTATCTTTTAAGATATTAGTTAGTTGAAGCCCCTCACCAAAGCTTACAGACAATATCATTAACGCATGTTTATCAATAGTATGGTTATATTCGCAGAATAAGGCTGCAAGCAGCTCTCCTACTACACCTGCTACGTAGTAACAATACTTATCCACATCATCAACATCTTTGATATTTAGGCCTTGTAGAGATTGAGCCATGCCATAACTAAGGATTGACACGCCTTTAGAAAGGATCATTTGAACTTTTCTTGGAAAAGAACGTGTTCTAGTAATTACCCCTTGCATATCTTTTATTAATTCAAATTCAGTTGTTTTAGATCCTTTTTGAACTAACTCTACAGCTTGCTTATGCAAAGACAGTAACTGCATATCATCAGAAAAATCGTTAGAACAGAACTGTGCAAAAGAAACTAACCATGCAATCTTCTGTTTGGTAGGAGCTATTGGATCATCTTCGACAGTATCTGCTATTCTGCATAACAGATAGGCATTTGAAATGTAATCTATAAGTGATTCTGGCAACATAGGAATTGTCAAAGCAAATGTTCTTGATACATTTTTTAAATGTTCCTGCTGTTTTTCAAAGTCAATTTGTGTCTGTTGCATTTTTTTAGTCACTTATAAAGATATCTGATGATGTATACTTGCACCATTATACAATGGTAGCAAAGATTTTTATGGTACAAAGTATGAAAGAAAATACTCAAAAAAGAGTTCATCCTCCTATTGGTAATCTCTTATTAAGAACTCTTGCTATGCCTGGTGATACCAACCCAGCTGGAGATATTTTTGGTGGTTGGATCATGTCTCAGATGGATATATCTGGAGCCATCCTAGCAAGAGAAATTGCAAATGGACGTGTCGTAACAGCCGCTGTTGAAGGAATGTCCTTTTTAAAACCAGTTAGTGTCGGAGATGTTGTATGTTGTTATGGTAAGTGTATTCATGTAGGACATACATCTTTAAAAATACATCTTGAAATTTGGGTAAAGAAACTAATTGAAAGCGAAACTAACGAACATGCCGAAAGACATTTAGTTACAGAAGCTAACTATACCTATGTAGCTGTCGATAAGAACAAGAGACCAAGACCACTACCAAAGACAGCTTCTGTCGTAGCTGAAAAAGGAATTGACGCAGCCTCTGTTGGTTTAAATCCTGACGGTACAGTTAAAGATGGTGACATTGAGGAGTTTGAATAATATCACAAATGATGCAGTATTTACTTTTATAGATGCTACATCAAACTTTTTTATTTAATGCATCTTTGGTTATGTGGCTAATTGTTTCCATTTCTAAGTCAACATAAAACGAAAAATTTTTCTTTATTTCGTCTGCAAGATTCATTCGTGTTTGATGCATGTATCCTACAAAAAATACTCCTAGATGCTCAACCGCAGCTGATATATCAAGATTTGCAGGAAGCTGTTTTTTTGCGATAGCATTTTTTAAAACCATTGCAAAACACTCATGTTTTTGAGCGTTTTTCTCTAAAAACTTATCTCTTAAAGATTGATTTCCAGAAGAGCCGTTCATAATAGCTATCATCATTGACATAAAAGGCGAGTTCATAAACTTGATGTTCTGATCTTCTACAATTCCACCAAGCCAAGACTTAAATTTTCCTAGAGGATCCGTCTCATTAACATCACTTGCTTCATTTAACAGATTTACAGAGAACTGATCTTGCTCTAATGAATCTATTAAACATAGCAATAACTCTTCCTTGTTTTCAAAATGCCAATAGACAGCCCCTCGAGTAACGCCAGCATATTTTGCAATATCAGATAAACTGGTTCTTTCAAAACCGCGCCTTGTAAATAATCTTTGGGCACTTGCAAGGATGTTCTTTTTGGTTTCTAAAGAGTCATCATGAGTTCTTCTAGGCATAACCACCCTATTCTTTTAACATACATACGTGCATGTTAATACAAAAATTTGAATAGAGAAACACAGAAATAAAAAAATAATGGTCTTCACAAATAAAAAGCAATAAAAAACTCATCAAAAGCTTATAAAAAAGCTGTTTATACATTACATTATTTTGGTAACATTAAGAAAGTGTCTACACAACATAAAATTGTATGTAATTATTAGTGCAAATAATACATACAAATATCTAAAAGTTGCACATTACACATATCGCTCTTTTTATACGATAATGTGCAATTGCTCGCGATCTGACGAAGTTAAGTAAAAGACAAACTTCAGATACTATCTAAGTCATAATTTCATTGGTAGTAGAACGCATAAATACCATCGATAAAACCACAGGTGATTTGTGTTGTGTGCTGAGCGATTCGGATTTTTATGTAGATACAAAGATTTTAATATTTCGATGCATCGAAGGAACCACTAAATGTCATTGTTCAAATCTAACAAATATATTCTTTCAACAGTTGCTGTTGCATCTGTTCTAATACTATCTGCTTGTGGTGAACAGCCTCAACAACAGCAAAGAGCTATGCCTGTAGATGTTTTTGCAGTAAAAACTGAAAACATCCCTGTTATTTCACACTTGACTGGTAGAGCAACTCCAACCCGTAAAGCTGAAGTAAGACCTCAGGTATCAGGTATTCTTCAGAAGAGATTATTCACTGAAGGTTCAACTGTTAAGCAAGGTCAGCAGTTGTATCAGATCGATCCTTCTGTATATGAAGCGAACGTAAAAAGTGCTGAAGCAAGCTTAGCAAGTGCTAAGGCAAATCTTCACACTACACAGCTAAGAGCTGAAAGATATACTCGTTTGTTAGAGCAAAAAGCTGTAAGCAAACAAGACTATGACGATGCTCAAGCATCATTCTTAAGTGCAAAAGCATCTGTAAGATCTGCAGAGGCTGCCTTAAGCAAAGCTAATATTGATCTTGCTTATACCAAAGTATACGCACCAATCTCAGGAACAATTAACCGTTCTAATGTAACAGAAGGTGCTTTGGTTTCAGCAGGTCAAGCAACTCCTTTAACAACCATTCAGCAGATGGATCCTATGTATGTTGACTTAGGTCAGAGCGCAGAAGATCATCTTGCTTTAAAGAAAAATCTAACTGAAGGCAAGTTACTAAACGGTGGCAAAGCCAAAGTTGAGCTTTACTTCTCAGATGGTTCTAAATACGCACAAGAAGGCACCATTGAGTTTGCTGAAGTTAGCGTTGATGAAACAACAGGAATGGTAAATTTAAGAGCTATTGTTCCAAATCCTGATGGCGTTCTATTACCAGGTATCTTCTTAAGAGGTGACATTTATCAGGGTGTTCTTCCAAATGCACCTGTAGTTATTGCAAATGGTGTTCAAAGAGAAGCAAACGGCGTTACCTACGTTTACATTATCGATGACAAAGGCACAGTTGCAAGACGTAACGTAAAGTTAAGCTACGAGTATGACAAGTACTTTGTAATTACAGACGGTATCAAGGTTGGAGATAAGGTAATTACCAGCAACGTACAAAAGATTCGTGAAGGTGTACCTGTAGTTCCAATTGATCCAAATGCTAAACAGCAGGCCCCAGCTTCTAAGTAATAACGAGGAAATAAATAATGGCTCGCTTTTTTATTAATCGTCCAATTTTTGCTTGGGTAATTGCGATCTGTATTATGCTTGCAGGTTTATTTTCTGTAAGCACATTGCCAGTTTCACAATATCCTACAATTGCGCCTCCATCAGTATCTATTGATGCTTCATATCCAGGTGCGGACGCTGCTACTGTTGAAAGATCTGTAACACAGATTATCGAACAGAACATGACCGGTTTGGACGGCTACATGTATATGAGCTCTACATCAGACTCATTCGGTAATGCTAGAATTGTTATCACTTTTGAACCAGGTACCAATGCTGATATTGCACAGGTTCAGGTTCAGAATAAGATGCAACAAACACAGTCACAGTTACCTACAACTGTTCAGCAAAACGGTGTCGACGTATCTAAGTCTACTGATGCATTCTTATTAGTTGCCTCTTTAGTAACCAAAGATGACCAGCATACTTCTGATGACTTGGCAGATTATATTGAGTCTAATTTAAAAGAACCTTTAGCACGTGTTAAAGGCGTAGGTTCTTTACAGGTATTCGGTGCTAAATATGCTATGCGTATTTGGGTTGATCCTAAGAAACTTGCAAACTATTCTTTATCAGCTAGTGAAGTATTAGCTGCAATTCAGGCTCAGAATGCTCAGGTTACATACGGTTCTTTAGGTGGTATGCCTGCAGTTCCTGGTCAGATGTACGCTTACACTATTACTGGTCAGAAACGTTTAGAGAATGTTGAACAATTCCAAAACATTCTTTTAAGAGTTAACCAGGATGGTACTAAGGTATACATGAAGGACATCGGTACTGTTGAGTTAGGTTCAGAGTACTACAATGCTCACGCTAGTTATAACGGTAGACCTTGTTCAGGTTTAGCTGTAAGACTGTCATCTGGAGCTAATGCTCTAGATACAGCTAAAAGAGTTAAAGCTGAAATTGACAAATTAAAACCTTATTTCCCAGAGTGGGTTGAAACAACATACCCATATGACACTACTGAATTCATTCAGGTTTCTATCAACGAAGTTGTACACACTCTTATAGAAGCTATTATTCTAGTTGTGTTCATTATGTACTTGTTCTTACAGAACTTCAGAGCAACACTGATCCCATCTATTACAGTGCCAGTAGTTCTATTAGGTACTTTTGCCATCATGCAGGTATGTGGGTTCTCCATCAATACCTTAACTATGTTCGGTTTGGTACTGGCAATTGGTCTGTTGGTTGATGATGCGATTGTTGTTGTAGAAAACGTAGAACGTATTCTTCATGAAGAGCCAAACCTAACACCAAAGCAAGCTACTATTAAGTCAATGGATGAAATTACTGGTGCTCTTATCGGTATTGCGCTTGTTCTATCAGCTGTATTCATTCCTATGGCTTTCTTCGGTGGTTCTACTGGTATTATTTATAGACAGTTCTCTATCACTATCGTTTCAGCGATGGTTCTGTCTGTTGCAATTGCAATTATTCTTACCCCAGCACTTTGCGCAAGTATTCTTTTGCCTCCAGGTGCTAAAGAAGAAAAGAAGACTTGGTTTACTGCTTTAAATAATCGCTTTGATAAACTGTATTCTCCAATCAGAAAACTATTAGCTCTTTGGAATAATTTCTTTGCTTATATTTCAGAGAAATACCAAGAAAAAGTTAAGGTTATCGTAAAGCGAATCGGTCGTTATCTAGTTTACTATGTAGCAATCTGTGTAGCTTTAGTATTCTGCTTTACAAGAATTCCTACAGCATTCTTACCTAGTGAAGACCAAGGTGTTTTAATGACAATGGTTTCACTACCTGCAGGTTCTACACTTGAAAAAACTGATAACGTATTGAATCAAGTAAGACAGTACTTTTCAACCGCAGAAAAGGACGATGTATATAGTGTTATGACTGTATCTGGCTTCTCATTTGCAGGTCAAGGTCAAAACGCTGGTATGGGATTCATTAAGTTGAATGACTGGTCCGAGAGAACAAGAGCAGATCAGCATGCTGATGCTATTTCAAACCGAGCTTACATGCCTCTGTTAGGAGGTATTCGAGACGGTTTAGCTTTTGCTTTCAACATTCCTGCAATTCCAGAATTAGGTACTGCCAACGGTTTCGATTTATATCTTGTTGACCAAGGTTCAAGTGGTCACGAAGAGCTCATGAAAGTACGTAATCAGTACATTTATGCAGCTTCTCAGTCATCTCTGTTAACACAGGTTCGTGCTAACGGTATGGACGACACTCCACAATTAAAGATCAACATTGATTACGAAAAAGCAATGTCTTTAGGTCTTTCACCTACCGATATCAACAACACCTTCTCTGTCGCATGGGGTTCTGCTTACGTAGATAACTTCATGGACAGAAACCGTGTTAAAAAGGTTTACGTTCAAGGTCAAGCAAAGGACCGTATGACCGAAAACGATCTGAGAAAGTGGTACGTAAAGAGCAACACTGGAAAAATGGTTCCTTTCAGTGCTTTCGTAACTACAGAGTGGAGCTATGGTTCACCACGCCTAGAGCGTTTCAATGGTTTAGGCGCAGTTGAAATTCAAGGTTCTGCAGCACCTGGTGTATCTTCAGGTCAGGCAATGAACGAGATGCAGAGAATTGCAGACGAGGTCTTACCTCCTGGCTATGGTATTTCTTGGTATGGTGTTTCATATCAGGAGCAGTTAGCTGGTGCTCAGGGTCCTATGCTGTACTTAGTATCCCTGTTAGTTGTGTTCTTATCATTAGCAGCTTTATATGAAAGTTGGTCAATTCCTTTTGCTGTTATGTTAGTGGTTCCATTAGGAATTATCGGTGCTATTTTAGCTGCTCTGATTACACAATACGTTCCTGTAAAGACTGTTCTTTCAAACGACGTTTACTTCCAGGTCGGTCTGTTAACCACAGTAGGTTTGGCAGCTAAGAATGCTATTCTGATTGTTGAGTTCGCAAAAGACCTGTACGACAGAGGTGAAAGATTAACAGAAGCTGTTATTCACGCAGCTAAGATTCGTTTCCGTCCTATTTTGATGACCTCTATGGCCTTCATCTTAGGTGTTACCCCTCTGGCATTAAGCTCAGGTGCTGGAGCTGCAGGTCGAAACGAAATTGGTTTCTGTGTTATCGGTGGTATGTTAACTGCTACTGTATTAGCAATTTTCTATGTTCCTGTATTCTTCGTATTGGTAATGAGATACTTCACGAAGTATGTTCCAGCTGAAGAAAAACATAAAAAATCTCAAGAGCATGATAAAGAGCTAAATGAGCAATTAAAGATTTAATCTAATAACTTCTCTAACATAAAAGGTAATCCAATGGATTACCTTTTTTTATAACCTCAAAAAATGAGAGCTTATCTCTTCTAGGCTTATTTGCCTAAAGTATTTAGCAGACCTTCATTGATATCATCTAAGAAAGGACTTGTTGCAAATGGGCCCTCTTTCAAGCAGGCACTTAGTAAGCCGACATCATTTGCATCTTCAGCCTTTGTAAATACCTCTGGTAATAAGATCCCTAAAGATTGAACATAAAGAGCATTATTCAATTCACTGTTATTAAGGAGCTTTCTTGTTCTCTTAATCGCAAGAGCCAGTTCAAAAGCATCATGCTGGTTTATCGCATAATGACGGTCATCCATATTCTCTAAAGCAAACTTTTTCTTAAAAGATAAGAAGTAATATTTCTTACCAAATAAAGGAATAGAGTTTAGAACAATTTGATTGATTAAAGATGATGACATCAAAGCCTCAGTCCAAAGGCTATCCATTAAAAGAATATAGCTGTCTGAGGTGGTATCAAATACTTGGTAATGTTCTCTTAAAACAAGAGGACCAATTACAAGAGAATTTTTCTTTCCTAACATCAAAAAGTCATCAGCGACTTCTCCTGACTCTAATAGAGGGCTTGGAAGTTCATTTGCTAATTTCTTTTTATTTAAGATATTTTTTACATAACCAAATGATAAATAAGCATTTAGGCCATCAGGTGCAGTAAGATCTTCAACATCTGTTGGGCTTCTTAGAGCATTGTTAAACAATGCTCTGTCAGATACTTTTCCTACTAATGAATATGTAGGCAGAATTACAGAGTGAAACTCATAATAAATACCATCACGAAGATTGCTATCTAAATCATGAGATCTTGTGTTTGCAAATGCACTGTACAAAGATAAAGCATAACGCAATGAATTATTTACTCTTACATTAGTTAATCTGCATAATCTATGAGAACTTGGGCTGAACAGTAGATATACGTTATTGCCATCTATATTTTGTTTTTGGAAAGCATTTTCTTCTAATAAAGATGATTTTACCCAGTTGTCATGAAGTTTTTGATCTACTGCCAAAATGTAATGTTTACCATCTTCGCTCAAGTATAGCTCCCAGCAATCAGATTCATCCTCTTTGTCACCTACAGTAATTCCGCAGGATAAAGTAAAACCGTTTTCAAATAAAGAATGTTCCTCTTCATCATTTAAAAGGAACTTACTTTCATCAACAATAAAGTCCGCCATAAAACTGCCTGTTTTAAATAATAACAATTATCTATATCTGTATATTTTCCTATATTTGGATCTTGTATCAAAGAAAATTAAATAAATATGATAAAGGTTAGCAACTAGATCATGTACTTAATGAATTACAAATATAATATGCACAGTTATTCATGTTAGGGTTAATTATAAGATGAAAGACGTCGCTTTATTTTATGGCACATACACTGGTGTTACTGGGACTGTAGCACAAAAAATTGTAAATGAGCTTGGCGCTGACAAAGTTGATTTATATAACATTTGTAAAGACGGCGACAAGATGGAGAACTACAAGAAGCTAATCATCGGTACTTCTACTTGGAGCATCGGCGAACTTCAAGAAGACTGGGATGCTTTCATGCCTAAATTACAAAAGATGGATTTTACAGGTAAGACTGTAGCCCTCTTTGGAACAGGTGATCAGGTGGGCTATCCAGATACATTCTTGGATGGTATGGGAATGTTATATGAGACATTCCAGTACCGTGGAGCTAAGTTCATAGGATTCTGGCCAACTCAAGGTTATGACTTTACAAGTCCATTACCGCTTTTGGATCACGACCATTTTGTAGGACTTGCTATTGACGAAGACAATCAGCCAGAACTTACAGATGAGAGAATCAAAGAGTGGTGCAAATTGATTAAACCTGAATTAGGTCTTTAATCTTACCTGAATAGTTACAATTTTGAGGTCCAATACAACCAGGGAAAAGGAGTGTTTTAGAACATTCCTTTTTTTATGTTTAATATTTTGTACAATTTAGGAGCAGAACGCACTATTAAGCGTTTTTTCTCTATATTTTGAATTCTTGATATAATATCATGCACTGAATGTGAGCGATCTTTTATAACAAGATCAGTATATAGTTTTAGGAAATTCTATGAATAGTAACAATAGAATGGGATTTGCCTCAAAGCTCGGTGGTCTGCTAGCAGCAGCTGGCTCTGCCGTAGGTTTAGGCAATATTTGGAGATTCCCAACTCAGGCCGGTGAAGAAGGTGGTGCCGCTTTCTTATTGGTTTATATCGCCATCATTTTCATTTTTGGTATTCCTCTTTTAATTTCAGAATTTGCTATTGGTCGTCATGCCAGAGCAAATGTTGGTAATGCCTATAGTGTCTTAGCACCTAATACCCATTGGAAGTTTATCGGTGTTGCTTCAGTGCTTGTAGCATTCACTATCTTCTGCTACTACAACGTGGTTGTAGGTTGGGTAGTATATTATGTTTGGGATGCTATCTCTGGTAACTTCGTAAGCTTAGGTCAAGTTGTAAATGCTGACGGTTCAAACGAGTTTGCTAACCACTTTGGTTCATTCGTTTCTAATCCTTGGAAGCCAATTGTTTGCTTAGCAATTGTTATTGGCATCATGCACTATGTTATTGTGTCTGGCGTTCAAAAAGGTATAGAAAGATCATCAAAACTCTTGGTTCCTGCATTATTCATTATCATGATTATGCTTGTGATCTTCGCTGCTACCATGCCTGGTGCAGCAGAAGGTTACAAATTCTTATTCAGCCCTGATTTTAGCGCAATCACCCCTGATGTTTGTTTATCAGCTTTAGGTCAGTGCTTCTATTCATTCTCTTTAGGTATGGGTCTAGTAACATATGCTTCGTACTTCAGACGTGACGTACACCTAAATAGAACTGCTTTATCAGTTGGTTTAATTGACACTCTAGTAGCCGTAATGGCTGGTATGATTATCTTCCCTGCTGTGTTCTCAGTACAAGGTATGGAGCCATCAGTTGGTGCGGGCTTGGTATTCATTTCATTACCTAACGTATTTGATTCAGCATTGCAGTCTGTACCTTTCTTTGGATGGCTAATTCCTACAGCTTTCTATGTAATTCTATTCATGGCAGCTATTACTTCATGCATTTTCTTACACGAAGTTTCAACCGCATTCATTGCTGAAAGAGCTAACCTTTCAAGACATAAGGCAGCAGCTATTGTATCTCTTGCAGCCTTTATCATTGGTTGTGGTGCATCTTTATCAATGGGTCCATGGTCAGATCCAATTTTCTTTGGCATGAACTTCTTTGATTTCTTAGACTACTTTACAGCTAAGCTAATTTTACCTTTAACAGGTATGGGCGCAGCTCTATTCGTAGGTTGGAAGATGACTACAAGGCAGCTATGGTCAGAGTTAACATCTTACGGAAAAGTAAAGTTCTTATGGCTTGTACCTTTCAAGATCCTTGTAAGATACATCATTCCTGCTTTAATTCTATTAATTATGATTACCCAGCTCTTTAATATTAAATTAGGTTAATCAATCTTCTCTTAAAACATTTGTTTTAAGCTTTTAAGACCTCATCAAATCTAATTTTGATGAGGTCTGATTTTATGCCAACTTGTAAGTTTTAAGTCTTAAAGCATCGCTACAGCTTTTGGTGTCTGACATTTTTCCTTCCTTATAAAAGTCATTACCTTAATCAATTTTGATGAACCGAAAGTATAAATGTAAGCTATAGGTGATAGTTGATTGAGAAAACTCAAAGACACTCTGGAGAAGTAAGTATGATTTACTTAGTCAAAGAGTCAGATTGTTGGATCAAAAAAAGCGCTACACAAGGTAGCGCTCAAGTATGCAATTAGGAAGACTTTATTACTTCTTTAACTGTAAAACTTTGGTGATAGTTCTGAATAAATCAGTCTGATCTGTTAGACCCATGATATTTAGAGCTCCTGGACCGTAAGCTGCTACTCTTAACTGAGAACCAGTATGACCTGCATCATTTACATCTTCAGAGTTACCATATGAAACGGTCATAGGTGCACCATCAGCGGTGATAACAGCCTGTGTAAAGCCTGGAGCCTTTGCATCTGGGTAAACAATCTGGGTTGCGTGAGCATGATCAGCTGTTACGATAACAAGAGTATTACCATCTTTCTTAGCAAAGTCTAAAGCTACCTGAACAGCCTCATCTAAATCCATGGTCTCACCGAACTGACCGCAAGGATTGTTCTTATGAGCCTGCTTATCGATTGAAGCTCCCTCAACCTGTAAGAAGAAACCATTCTTGTTGGTCTTTAACAGATCGATAGTCTTCTTAGTCATATCTGCTAACTTAGGAATTGAAGCAGTACGTTCTTTGTTTACTTCACACTTTACAGCAGGCTTATCTAAATTGCCATGAAATGTAGCCTGTGGCCCTTTTAATCTTACAGGCATATTACCTGGAGCAAATAAGCCTAATACAGGAGTTTTCTGATCTGCTTTAGCAACTGACTGTAACTCGTCTGCGTTAGTTACAATCTTATAACCTTCTGCCTTAGCCTGCTCTAATAAGGTCTTACCTTTATACTTACCATAAGTTGCCTGCTCTTCAAATGTGGTCATACCACCACCTAAAGTAACATCTGCACGGGTCTTGATTAACTGTTCTGAAATTGAACCTAAACCACCGTTTTCTAATAGGTTAGTTGGGCATTTTTCAGCAGTTGCTTTAGGACCATAGCATTTTCTTTGTGTTACATGAGCAATCTGAGCTGCTGGGGTTGCATCCTGAATTTCTGATGTAGTGATATCGCCTGTTGCTAAACCTTTCTTTTTAGCTAATTCAATAATTGAGGTAACAGGCTTACCATCAACGTCAACACCAATAGCTCCGTTATATGACTTAGTACCTGTTGACCATGCAGTACCAGATGCTGCTGAATCTGTTACATAATCTGGTAAGTGAGTCTTTTTGTTTAAAGAATAGTGAGTGTACTGACCTGAGAAAGGTAGAGCATCGATGCCTGGGAAATAACCTCCAGCACCATAAGCAAAGTTACGAGCTGCAGTAATTTCGCTATCGCCCATACCATCTCCGATTAAAAGGATTACGTTCTTTGCGTGCTCTTTTTTAGCTAACTTAATCTGGCTCTCGTACATTTTGTTCATATCACCGTGAATACGAGATGCACCACCAGTAACTGTCATATTGCCTACAGCTGCTCTGTTATAAACATCTTCTGTCGCATTTGCATTACCAACGATAGCAGTAGCTAAAGCTAAACTTAAAACTGTAACAATTTTCTTATTCATATAAACCTCAATAGTTCTAATCGATGAGGTAAATATAAAAATGGAATGTTAACTACATAAATTTGGATTGTAATTTTTCTGTTAAATCTTGCTGAATTTTGTAAAGAGATCAAAAAAAGAGGATTGTCTATTAAACAATCCCCTCTTTTTCTATTTATGATTACCTATTTTGTAAGATTACTTGCCAAAACGTGCAGCAGCATCTTCAATAGAAATCTTAGTAGCAGCTTCTTTTAGACCTTCTAGAGATAAGTTAGACATATCGACTAATTCCTGATCTGTAAATGGTAACTGCTTTACGAAGTACTTCTCGTACCCCTGATAATCATCAGGTGAAGCTACGAACAGATAAGGGAAGGTGATATCTTCGAACTTGCCTTCAAAGTCTTTGTAGTTCCCTTTGATTGCATTGTATACAGTCATGAATGCAATTAGAGGATCGCAATAGTGACCACCAGACTGACCTGCCATAGAACCGTTCTTTAATCTTTCACCTAAATCAGGTAAGAAGTCAGTTGATACAACAGCAATCTTGCCTGTCTTGCCGGCTCTCTCTACAGCAGCAATAGCACCCTGTAAAGGATCACCGCCACCACCTGCTGGGATTAAAGCATCTAGCTTAGGATTTGCAGCCATTAAAGCTTCAGCAGCCTTTGAACCACCTTCTGAAGAGGTACCTGCATACTGAGGCTCTGTTAACTTAGCCTGATCATCAGGATGAGTCTTATTCCACTTCTCAACGCCGGCTTTGTAACCAGCCCATCTGCCTAACCAAGTAGCATCACCCTGCTCCCAACCGATTAAACCGATGTTTCTGCATCCTTTATCTAAAAGAATGTTAACTAAGTGCTCACCGTTATCAGGCTCATTCTCATGAACGGCACCGATGTAGTATGGTGACTTCTCAGCAAACTTATAGATTGATGGACTTGCATCCTTAGAAATAATTCTGAAGAATTGAGCTAAATATACTTCATTGTCATTTGCAGTCTTGATTGCAGATGTCATCTCAGTATCAGATGAGTTACAAATAATGATACCTTGGCAACCTGCAGCAACTAGCTGTTCTACAGAAGCAGTAACCTTCTCAGATACGTGAGCCTGGTCAACGTACTGTACTTTTACGCCTAAAGCTTTTGCAGCTTCGTCAAGTACACGCTTACAATCAGAACCTAAAACATCAGTTGATGACCAAATTGAAACACCTATCTTAATGTCGCTGTTTTCAATGGCAGATGCTGTATTAGCAAAAGATGCAATACCAGCAGCTACTGCCGTGCAAGCAAATACCTTAGCAAACTTCTTTAAAGTAAATTTCATAATCAATTCCTTATGTAATGTTAGGCAAGATAATCTTGTCTGAGACTCGAGAATTCTGTATAACCTCGTTGAACTCATATATATATGATAGAGAGTTTTTTAACGTAAACGTATGCGCTGATCACAATTTTCATAATTATATTAGTTTTTATATTTTCATTTTGAATATTTATATTGTATTTTCAATAAGTTAAATATTTTGATAAAAATTTCATTTGAAAATTTTTTGAAATATTTAGTAAATTTTCAAAAATTATTTTCACACTTTTCAAAAGTGTGCTCAATAAAGCAGATTTCATATTGTGTAAAAGTTAGCGTTTTCCATGTAGATTCCAAATTGCTTGACATTTATACATTAGCGTTAAATATGCGATTTTATAGAATTTCTTATCACAAAATTCTCTCTAAAAATTGAGAGCATTATCAAAAAAAGGATTCATTTTTTATAAAAAAACGTGCGCAAGTTACAATTATCGCAAACGTTTACGTGAATTCAATAATATTTAGACTTATGATTTAGATAGATAAAAAGTCCTCTTATGAGGATTTTAAATTCAATGTTATATAAATACACGTTTTTTCAAATAGTTATAAAAAGACGAGTTGAATAGAAGCTTATATAACGCACATAGCATTAGGCAAAAAAAGCCACATCAATGACAAACAGTTCCTTTCAATTTTCATTGAAAGATGCACATTCATAAGGACATGATTATGACTGGAATTAAAAATCTCTCAGGTGCAACGAAAGGTTACATAGTACTTATCACACTAGTAATCCTTTCATGGTTAGTTTTTAAGATCTTAACCCCCGATAATTTCGGATCTGCAAATAACTTATTGAGTTACTTCCAGGCAAGTTTAATTGCGACTGTAGGTGCAATTGGTTTCTACTTTGTGATGGACATGGGACTGTTCGATTTTTCTATCGGCGCTAACATTATCCTGTCAGCAATTGTAGGTTGCCAATTAGCAACAACTTTTGAACTGGGTTATTTTGGACTAGTTGCAGGCAGTATCGCTACAGGTGCATTGGTTGGATTGTGCAACGGCTTTTTCTATGTCAAATTAAGAATTCCTTCAATGATCGTAACCGCCGGTTTAGCATTAATCTACGAGTCTATCGCTAACTATATGGCAGGCGGTGTAGAACAAACCTTACCATCATCATTACGCGCTCTTGGTCAAATGCCAGGAAACATCGTACTAGCTGTCATCACCTTTATTATTGCTTACGGCATCTTAAATTACACAAAATTTGGTACTTATACTTATGCAATCGGCTCTGATGAGTTTGTTGCAAAAAACATGGGTATCAATGTAGATAAATTCAAAGTTCTAGCATTTATCCTATCAGGAGCTTTCTTCGGCGCTATGGCTGTTTTAACCATAAGCTACGGTTCATCAATGGTTGCTGTAACTGGAATGGCATCAATGAGCCGAAACTTCGTTCCTACCATGGGTTGCTTCTTCGGTTTGGCTTTCATGAAATATGGTATTCCTCTACAGGCAATTATCCTAGGTGAGTTCATCGTAAACATTATCTTCTTTGGATTCATTTCACTAGGTGCTCCAACTGCAATTCAGGACGTTATCACTGGTCTTGCACTGCTCATTATCATCACTTTAACAACCAAAGTAACCAAAGGTGAAATTGTTAAGTAAGGAGAATAAAAATGAGCGATATCAGATTACAAGTAAAGAACATCACCAAGCACTTTGGTATCAACAGAGCTTTAAACAATGTTTCTTTCAATATCAATAAAGGCGAAGTTCATGCCTTAATTGGTGAGAATGGTTCTGGTAAATCAACCTTAACAAATATGTTAACCGGTATTTACCCTATGGAATCAGGTCATTTCATCCTAGATGGTGAAGAGATCCATCCAAAGAATCAGGTTGATGCAAATAACCACGGGGTTTCAATTATTGTTCAGGAATTAGGAACACTATCAGGATTAACCGTAGCTGAGAACATCTTCTTAGGCCATGAAGAGAGGTTCATCAAATACGGGATTAGAAATACCAAAGCAATGAATAATGAAGCTAACGCTTTATTAAAGCAGTATGGCTTTACCCATATCAAAGCTTCAACATTAGTTGATGATTATAAGTTCGAAGACAGAAAGTTAATCGAAATTGTAAAAGCAACTTACTTCCATCCTAAGATCGTAGTTATCGATGAGACCACCACTGCTCTATCTCAGGAAGGTCGTGAAGAACTTTACAAACACATGAACAGAATTCGTAACGAAGGAAATACTGTAATTTTCATTTCTCACGATTTGCCTGAAATTCTAGATAAATCGGACACAATCACCATTTTAAGAGATGGTGAGTACATCGATACCATAAAGAGTAAAGATGTAACAGAAGATGATTTAAAGAAGCTCATGGTTGGAAGAGAGGTAACTGGAGCTTATTACCGTACTGACTATGATGAAAAGGTTTCAGACGAGGTTGTTCTGTCTGTTAAGAATGTTTCTGTTCCACACAGAATTCAAAATGTAAGTTTTGATTTACATAAAGGTGAAATTCTAGGATTTGGCGGTCTGTCAGAATCAGGCATGCACGAAATTGGTAAAGCAATTTTTGGTGCAAGCTACGACAGAGAAGGTGAAGTAGTCCTTGCTGATGGAACACATATTAACGATATTCCAACAGCTATTGACCATTCAATCGCTTATACCTCTAAAGATCGTGATAATGAGTCTGTTGTTATGAATCAGAGTATTCAGGACAACATCGCACTGCCTTCTTTAGATAAGCTCAATTTAGAAAAGACTCCTTTCTTGAACTGGGCAAAGATAAAAGCTTTTGCTAAAGCTTTTGCTAAAGAAATGTCTGTAAAAATGGTTAATACAGATCAGTTCGTTTCAGAACTATCTGGCGGAAACAAGCAGAAAGTAGTTCTTGCAAGATGGATCGGTAAAGGTTCTGACATAGTTGTGTTAGATAGTCCTACCCGTGGTATTGATATCAAGGTTAAGCAGGATATCTATCAACTTATGGACAAGATGAGAAAAGAAGGAAAATCAATCATCATGATTTCTGAGGAATTGATGGAGTTAATCGGAATGTGCGACCGCATTATTATTATGAAAGATGGCGCTATTAAAGGTGAGCTACCTCGTTCTAAAGAACTTAATGAAAACAGCTTAATTTCAATGATGGTTTAAGGAGTTACGTTATGTCAGATTCAGTTGCTTTAAAGAATAAAGAGCAGGAGCTTAAAAAGCTCCATACAATGAGACTAGTTCGTACTCTGTTACCTATCGTAGGTCTTATCATTGTATTTTTCTTATTCAACTTTTTAACTCATGGCAGACTGTTAAGTCATTTGCCTTTGGCAATGTCTCAAGTTTACGTCATTATGATCGCTTCAATGGGCGTATTCTTCATCATGACTATGGGAGGTCTTGATTTCTCTCAAGGTTCAATCTTGGGTCTGTCAGCAATTGTGATATGTGTACTCTCAGAGTATGGACTTACCATTGCAATCATAGGTGGTATTCTCACTGGTGCTGCCATTGGTGCTATCAACGGATATTTCTACGTACGCAGAAAGATTAAATCATTCATTGTAACAATCTGCACTATGTTCTTATTCCGTGGTCTGATTAAGTACTTAACCACTAATGCGCCTGTAGCTGGTGCTCCTGAGCTTATCTATATGGATAGTACTTCATTCAAGATCACTTGCACTGCAATCGTAGTTGTTATCGGTATGTTCTTCTTCTCATTCACCAAGTTCGGTACCCACTTAAAGGCTATCGGCGCTGGTGAGAAGGCGGCTATGTTCTCAGGTATCCGTACTGATAGAGTTAAGTTCTTCGTATACGTTTTATCAGGTGCAATTACAGGCTTTGCCGCCTTTATCAGCTGTATCAAAGTTGGCTCTGTAACCTCATCAGGTGGTAACCAGTTAGAAACTCAGATCCTAATTGCTTTAGTTTTAGGTGGTATGCCTATCTCTGGCGGTGCTATGGTTCGCTTCTACAACTTCATCGTAGGTTCATTACTCTACGTAGTTCTAAGCAGTGGTTTAACCATGATTGGCTTTAGCACTCAGTTAATGCAGTTAATTCAGGGTGTGGTATTCCTAATGTTCGTAGCAATCTTTGCAGACCGTCAGGCAATACACGTAATCAAATAACTAATGCCCCGTTTTAAACGGGGCTTTTTAAAATTCATTTAGACATAAGGAAGAAATTATGAACAAGCTATATTTTGTTGTTGGTTCTCAGGATCTATATGGTGAAGAGTGCTTAAAACACGTAGCAGAAGATGCTGCTAAGATGACGGCATTCTTTAACAAAAAATTTGAAGGAAAAGTTACAGTCGAGCTATTACCTACAGTTGTTAACTCAGAAACCTGTATTGAAGACATGAGAAAGGCAAGCTGTGATGATGAGTGTATTGGTGTTATGACCTGGATGCATACTTTCTCTCCAGCAAAAATGTGGATCAAAGGTCTTCAGGAATTAAGAAAGCCTCTATTACACTTACACACTCAGGCTAATGAGAAATTACCATATGATTCTATTGATATGGATTTCATGAACTTAAATCAGGCTGCACACGGTGATAGAGAGTTTGGCTTTATCGTTGCAAGATTAAGAATTCCTCATCAGGTAGTAGCTGGTTTCTATGAGCATAACGATGTTATTGAGCGTATTTCTAAGTTCATCGATGTAGCAAAAGCTATCAACTTCTCTAAACACTTAAAAGTAGCTTCATTTGGTAACAACATGCGTGAAGTTGCTGTAACTGATGGTGATCGTGTAGAGTCACAGATTAAATACGGTTGGGAGTGCAATTACTTTGCTATTGGTGATTTAGTTGATGTAATCAATAAAGTTAACGAACAAGAAATTGATAAGAAGATGGGAGAGTACACATCTAAGTACACCATGAAGACCAAGAATATCAAGGCTGTTCGTGAGCAGGCTAAGTACGAAGTTGGTATAGAGAAGTTCTTAAAGGCAAATAACTTAGGTGCATTTGCTGATACATTCCAAGATTTACATGGCTTAAAGCAGTTACCTGGTATTGCAGCCCAGAACCTAATGGGCAAGGGTATTGGCTTTGGTCCTGAAGGTGACTACAAGATTTCAGCTTTCTCAGCTGTTCTAATGAAGATGTCAGAAGGTCGTAAGGGCGCTACAGGCTTCATTGAGGACTACACTTATGATCTAACCTCTGGTGAAGAATTAGAGTTAGCATCACACATGCTAGAAGTTCCAGTAAACTTTGCTAAGAACAAGCCAGAGATCGACGTATTACCATTAGGTATTGGCGGTAAAGAAGATCCTGCTCGTCTAATCTTTGATGGAGTTGAAGGTGACGGTATTCAGGTAACTATGGTCGATATGGGTGATCATTTCAGAATCATCTGTGCTGATATTGAGCTTGTAAAACAGCCTAAACCAATGCCTAACTTACCTGTAGCTAGAATCATGTACCGTCATAAGCCAAACTTCAGAATCGGCACTGAGGGCTGGTGTTATGCTGGTGGTGCTCACCACAGCGTAGTTTCAACAGCTCTTACAAGAGAAGATATTGCTCTATTTGCTAAATTAACCGGTACTGAACTTATTACTATAGGAGATGACACCACTGAAGCAGATCTTCAGAAACTGTCAGCTTACTAATATTAGCAGCTACTAGATAATCTCTAGTGTCAGTTTAGTAAAAACAAGATTTTAAAGCGCCTTTAATCGTGTGATTAGAGGCGTTTTTTATCTGTTAAAATAGACTTCAACAAGGTTAAGACTCAACTTACAATCACTAATGAAGGTATGAACCATGGAGAAGACATTTTGCTCATTTTATTACCAAGTTTGTCCTTCTGATAACACAGAACTTAAGCTTGAAAAAGCTAATACAGCTTTATTAGTTATCGATCTGCAAAGGATATATACAAAGTTAGCTGATAAAGATCCAAGATGGAATGCGTTTTCTAAAAGACTTAATGAAACAGTCCTTCCTAATGTAAAGAAAATCGAAGCACTTTTCCGTAAGAATAAACAAGATGTAATCTTTGCAAGAATAGCTTGCCATCTAAAAGATGGTAGAGACAGATCATTATCCCAAAAGATGTCAGGTTGGAATAACATACTAATTACTTTAGATGATGACAGCCAAATCATCGATGATATAGCTCCGGTTAATGATGAAATCGTTGTTACCAAAACAACTGATAGCGCACTTACTGGAACCAACTTAAGATTAATTTTAAACAATCTTGGGATTAAGACCGTAGTTTGTGCAGGAATCTTTACCGATCAATGCGTAGCTTCTACTGTACGATCACTGTCAGATGAAAGTTTTAATGTCGTAGTATTAGAAGATGCTTGTGCTGCCGGTACTATGGAATTACACAATGCTGAGCTTACAATTATCAACAATATCTATGCAAAGGTATGTTCAACTGACGATTTAATCAAAGTTTTGAGTAGCAATTAACTCAATTTTTTGTAGAATGCACTGTCACCTTTTAAGTTATGGTTAACCTCTAATAATTTCATGAAAAGAATAGAATTACTTGCACCTGCTAAAAATAAAGAATGTGGTTTTGCTGCAATTGAAAGTGGCGCAGATGCTGTCTACATCGGCGGTCCTTCATTTGGAGCTAGAGTCAATGCTGCAAATACATTAGAAGATATTAAAGAACTTTGTGACTATGCACATCTTTTCGGTGCCAAGATCCATGTAACCATCAACACTATTCTTGATGATCAAGAATTAGAAAAAGCACGTGAACTTACTTTCAAATTATACGATGCAGGTGTAGATGCTCTTATTATTCAAGATTTAGGTCTGATTAACGGACCTCTGCCACCTCTTGAAATTCACGCAAGTACACAGCAGGACAATTCAACACCACAAAAGGTTCAATTCTTAGAAAAAGCAGGATTTTCACAGGTAGTTTTAGCTAGAGAATTATCTTTAAATGATATAAAAAAGATAAGAGAAAACACTACCGTAAAATTAGAAGCTTTTATTCACGGAGCTTTATGCGTAGGTATCAGTGGTCGCTGTTATTTAAGTGCCGCAATTACTGGTCGCAGTGCTAACCGTGGCGAATGTGCTCAGTTATGCCGTGTAGCACAAAGTTTATATGACACTAAAGGCAATGTGCTTGCAAAAGATAAATATCTATTATCTCTAAAAGATTTTAATCAAAGTCAAAATCTTGAAGAGCTAATTGATGCTGGTATCAGCTCTTTTAAGATTGAAGGCAGATTAAAAGACGAAAACTATGTAAGAAACGTCGTTGCTTATTACAGACATAAGATTGATAGAATCATTGCTAAAAGAGATGATGTTGTAAGATCATCATTCGGTACTACTACCACCAATTTTGTACCAGATGTAGCCAAAAGCTTTAACCGAGGCTTTACTGAATACAACTTCCATGAAAAGAAAGATAACTATGCAAACTTTGATGCACCAGGCTTTGTCGGTCAAAAGATAGGTAAGTTAGAAAAACAAAAGAATAGAGATCTTACCTTTTCATTATTAAAAAACACTGTTATCCACAATGGTGACTCCTTAAATTACTATGACAATCAGGGAGTATTAAACGGTTTTAGGATCAGTACTCTAAAGGCTCCAAATACAGCAGAAATCTTCCAGGAGATCCCTTTTATTAAAGCTGGAACTGTTTTTTATAGAAACAAAGATGCTGAATTTGAAAAGGCTATGGCAGGTAAATCGTCTTGTAGAAAATTAAGTTTAAATCTTACCTACCGTGAAAATGACAAAGGAATCGTACTCTTCGGTAAGGATGAAACAAATACTGAGGCAAGTGTTGAAATAGCTCTTGAGGATAAGCAAACAGCAAATGATCTTGATAAACTAAAAGCTAACATCACCTCAAAGCTAGGACGCTTGGGAGATAGTGTCTATACACTAAATCAGCTTGAGATAAAACTATCTTTTAGTTATTTTGTGCCGCAAAGTGTTTTAAACAATCTTAGACGACAACTTATTGAGAAACTAAATAAGTTAAAGACTGAAAAGAGAAAAGAGATAGTTCATAACTTTGAAAATGCCCCAATGTTACCTGAAAAGGAGCAGCATTTAGGATTTATGGCCAATATCTATAACGAAAAGGCTTTAGATTTTTATAAAAAACATGGTGCAAAAGATATAGAGCCTGCTTATGAGACAGAGCGCGTTCATGATGAAGAATGCGTGCTGATTTCAAAGCACTGTCTGAGATATTGCTTTAACCTCTGTCCTAAGCGCCACAAGGTAAAAGCTCAAGATCTTTTCCTCGTCATCGGCAAAGCAAAATTCAGATTAGAGTTTGATTGCAAAAACTGCTATATGAAATTGATAGGTCCTTTGAAGTAGCATAATTCAGAGGCATAAGCCTCTGAATTATGATCTTCAATTACTTATTGCATGAAAGATCAATTAACTTTAAGGTCACATTAAGAGATTTTTCAAAAGCATTTAATGGTAAGAACTCTGCATAAGAGTGGAAGTTATGAGCTCCTGTAAAGTAGTTAGGAGTTACTACACCACGAACTGATAAAGCAGAACCATCAGTACCACCTCTCATTGCATAAGTTTTGGCTTTAATTCCTAACTCATCAAAAGCCTTATAAATTAGAGCTACTGGTTTATCCTCTTTAGTTACATTGTTAGCAATGTTCTCATAGGTATCACTAATCTTGTAGCTAATTTCAGCCTTAGGATGAAGTTTCTTCAACTTCTCAATGTTAGATGCAACCTCTTCTTTTCTCCACTCATAACGATCTTTATCATGATCTCTGATATTCATTTTTAGAGTGCAGTAAAGAGGATCTGCTTCAATACCGGTAAACCACCAGTAGCCTTCTTTATCAGCAGTCCATTCAGGAGTCTGATGTCTATCAAACATGCCAATGAAATCATGAGCCACTAAAAGAGGATTTACTAAAACGCCCTTTGATGACATTGGATGAGCTGAAACACCTTTAATCTTGATTAAAACAGAGCCTGCGTTAAAGGTTTCATAAACTACTTCACCTAAAGAGCAACTGTCGATAGTGTATGCATAATCAACTTTGAATTTGTTCAAATCCATAAGTTTTGAGCCTTTAAGACCAATCTCCTCATCAGGCACAAAAGCAACTTTTAAGGTTGGGTGTTTAATGGTCTTATCATTATGCAAAACAGTTAATGCTGTCATGATGTTTGCCATTGCAGATTTATTATCAGCACCTAAAACAGAGGTTCCATCTGAGAAAATAATATCCTGACCTACATAATTTTGAAGTTCAGGATGTTCACTTACTCTAATATAGATCTCGCGCTCTTTATTTAATAAAACATCGCCACCCTCATAGTGAATGACTTGAGGATGAATATCAGGATTTAATGAAACATCAACAGTATCTAGATGTGAGACAAAGCCTACAACAGGACCTTCTGCATTACCATGTAGAGTACCGTAAACAATAGAATGCTCATCAACACTGATGTCAGTTAAACCTAACTCTTCTAGATCTTTTGCTAATAAATTTGCTAATTCAGTCTGACCTTTAGTACTTGGAACAGCCTCGACAGAAGCATTTGATTGTGATGTGATTGCTACATAGCGAAGAAATCTTCTTAATAATTCATCTTTATTATTCATTTTAAATCCCCATAACAAAACTGCAGTCATATAGACTGCAGCTTTTACATATTAAGGTTGTGGATACATGGTTGATGGGTAATCAAATCCACTATTAAAGCCTAAAGGTATTCCAATCATCCAGTAAGCGTATAACACTGCTGTTAGGACAATCAGAAGAGCAAATGTGTAAGGTAACATCATTGAGCTTAAGGTTCCAACACCTGACTTCTTACAATATCTCTGGCAGTATAAAATCAGCAATGGATAGAATGGGAATAAAGGAGTACATACGTTTACAGCTGAGTCTGAAACTCTAAAAGCTGCCTGTGTAAGTTCAGGTGAAATACCTAACATCATCAGCATTGGAACAAAAATAGTTGATAAAATAGCCCATTTTGAAGTAGCTGAAGTGATTAACACGTTTAGCATTGCTGTAAGAATAATGATACCAAACAGAGTAATACCTGATGGCATACCTAAATTCTTTAAGAATTCAGCACCTGAAATTGCTAACAGTGAACCAATATTTGAAGCACCAAATACATATAAGAACTGACCTGCGAAGAAACAGAAAACAATGAATGATAAAAGCATGTTCATAATGTTTTCCATTGATGCGATCACATCTCTGGACTTCTTAAAGGTACCTGCAACATAACCATATACAAGGCCAGGAACAGAAAAGAAGATAAAGAGTAATGGAACTAAGCCTTGCATTACAGGAGCTTTTGGAGAGGTCAATGAACCATCTGGAGCTCTGAATAATGAGTTATCTGGGTAACATAGAATAAATAAAAGAGCTAATAGAGCAACTACTGTAGCTAAAGCAGCGTAGTAAGCTTTGTTCTCTAAAGGAGTTACATCTTCGATTACTAAAGTTTTATCTGTCTTTGTAGACTCATCTAGAGGCATAGTGCCCATAAACGAGGTTCAACAACTTTATCAGTTACAAACCAAATAGCGCCAATAATGAAGAAAGTGCCACCTAAAGCATAGAAGTAGTTACATAAAACATTCACGCTGTAATTTGGATCAATTGAGTGTGAAGCTGCTTCAGTAAAGCCCTGCATGATAGGGTCAATGATAGAAGGAGTATATGAAGCTGTAAAGCCACCTGCTAAACCTGCAAATGAACAAGCAATACCAGCTAAAGGATGTCTACCTGAGGCATAGAAGATTAAAGCTGAAACCGGCATTAAAATGGTGTATGCACTGTCTGATACGATATGACAAACAATTGATACAAAAATTACTGTAGGAGTTAAGAATTTCTTAGGAGTGATAGATAGGAACTTTCTAATTAAAACTTTAACGAAACCGGAGCCTTCAGCAATACCAATACCTAATGTTGCTACGATTGTGATGCCTAATGGAGGGAATCCCATAAAGTTCTTAACTGAGTTAATTACTAAAGTTAAGAGGTTATCAGGCGTAAACATGTTAATGATTTTGATCTTTTCATGAGTATTTGGATGAATATAGTCAAAATCCACATAAGATAAAGCCAATGACAGAAACATGGTGAAAATAAGCGCATAGATAAACAACATTGTAATGTGTGGCAGCTTATTTCCTAATCGTTCAACAACATTTAAAAAACGATTTAGAATCCCAAACTTAGCAGGTACGGATTGATTCATTTTTTCTCCGTTTTATTGTAAAGAACCACTAATAGGACACAAAAAAAGCAGTCACTTGACTGCCTGTTTTGTTGGTGCGAAAGGAAGTACACAAAACTTTTTATTTTTGTTTGTTTTCAATAAGTTAAAAATTTTGTCCCGTTTTGTTCACGTTTTGTATAAAAATGGAAGGCAAAAAGCAGTTTTTACTTGAAGCTATTACTAATAAGTAGGCTGTACAATATTCTCCTAATTTTGCTCTATTTTGTTAAATTTCGCATTTCGCAAATGCGGGTATCATATTTCGTAAATGTGGGTATTTCTATTTCGCAAAAGAGGGAGTTATTTATTTTTCCACAAGCTTTCCACCGACTTTTCCACAGGTATACTTTATTATATCGGTTATGATAATGACAATATATGAATGAAAACACACTTTTCTAGTACTCTATATTAGATTAACAAAGATCCATAATTTAAATTCGATATTAGATCAACGAATCACTTGCATATTAGGCGAGGATCACCAAAAATTGATCCTTAAGTTAGCCGATGAAATAAGAAGAGAGTTAAAACTTAAATGAAAACAGGTAATGAGTTTTGCACGGTTGAAAGATTTAAGAAGGTATTTTTGAATTCTTCAGCAGGAGAGTTTGAATTTAACTTCAAAAATACAGAAGATCTGTACACGATAAATAAAGAAAACGAGAAATTCGTCTTCTTAAAGTGTAACTCTGATTCTTACTTGTACTATGACGATCTAGATGTTTTGCTACAAACAGCCTATATCGATGGATTTAACATTCTAGATAATTGGGAATACTTGTGGGCGATTGTTGTTGATGGAACATTTGATTTTGATGAATATTGTGAAAATCAAAATCTATAGACTGAATCTCCTTTGCCTATTTAACTTATTGTTCTCTAAAAGCATAAATGCATTTTTAAATGAGCGTTTTTGAGCTTTTATTTTTACTAAGCTCCAAAATTTGTCTTTTTTGGCGCTTATTTTTGCTAAGCTCCAAAATTTGCGTTTTTTGGCGCTTATTTTTGTTAAGCTCCAAAATTTGCATTTTCTAGAGCTTAGATCTATTCAATAATATCCACTAGCTTATTGAAATAGTAAATTGTTTTTCTGTCGGTTCCATGCCTAGTTATATAGTTATTTTCTTCTGATAACTTCTTCAATACACGTCTAACGCTATTATCAGAAATTCCCAAATCTTGAACTAGTACTTTAGGTTCAACCTTTAGCTTATTGAACAATTCATCAATTATAGGAATATATTCTGTTTTACCAACAACGCCTGTCATTTCTTTATATAAATCAATAATAGCTTTTGCTGTTTCAATATGACGTTTACTCTCAAAAGAAATCCCCTTAAAGAAGAATAGCAGCCATTCCTTCCATGATTCAATTTTGTCTTTTTCTTGTTTTAAAGAAATATTAGATAGCTTCTCTTTATAAGAATCTTCATTATCAGAAAAATAACGACTGATGTAGAAAATTGGTGAAGGCAAGCAATCCTTTGAATACAAAAATAAAGGAATGAGCAGTCGACCAACTCGACCATTTCCATCTTTAAAGGGATGGATCATTTCAAATTGAGCATGCATTATTGCAGCTTGCATCAACACAGAAACTTCCTCTGAACCATGTAAATAATCTACAAGGTTATCAATATATTCATCAGTTAGGTAAGGTGGTAATGGTGTGTAATTTCCTAATTTAGGATTGTATATATAGTTCTGCTCTGTTTTAAAACAACCTGGGGTCTTATTGGCACCACGCACATTATCAGACAATAACAGAACATGGAGATTTTTAATTAAATACTTACTAATGCATTTTCCTTTTTCAATAATTTCTTCCCCGCCATATTCAATTGCTTTGCAATAGTTTTCAATTTCTTTAATATCGTTTTTTATTGTTTCAGATGTAGTATTTTCTTGCACAACATCGGAAATAGTAGCAATAGTACCTTCAATTTTTGATGAAAGAACAGCTTCTTGTAAGGTTAAAGAGGTAATTAGAATATTTGGAGTAGGCAAATTATTAAGATAGCCAATAAACTCAGATAAACATTTCTCTGCCCGAATCATTTCGGATAAAAAATCACGATCAGTTTGTAACGCAAAAGACAAATTCTCAATAGGTAACTTGTCTAAAATATGAGGCTTAGGAAAATCATTTATGTTCATATTTAACCATTTAATATTTCTTACTTTAAGGAAAACAATTTTATTGCGATATCAACTAAAGTATTTGTTCTATTCTGAATTTTATCTTTTGTCCAAGATATTTCATCTTTTAAGCTATTGTTTAAAAATAGACCATTTAAATATCCAATTTCATGCTTTTCTTTATTCTGCCTATTTTTTTTCTTTTCAAAATCAAAATTACTCAACGATGAGTTGTATCCAGTTATTGTTAAATTGCCTAGTGTATGAACACATTCCAATTGGATATTCTTTGCTAAAGAAGCATCGCCGTTTGCAATCATCTTTACCCACGCTTCAGGTATGTTCTCACCTTCTGGGAAGATATGCTCTATAGTCCATATGTACTTATTTTGAGAACTATCTCTTGCCCATAAATCAGTGTAGGATTCGAGCGTTTTGTTATTTGTTTCCTCTATTTTGCACAAGATATACCTTGTTGCAGTATCATTATCTTCATATAATGGACCTCGCAATTTTTCATTAAATAATTGATCTGAGGCTGATTCTTGAATTAACGCAGACTTTATAGCTTCGATGACCGCTTTTCCTTGCAAAGATGAAATCTTATCTATTATGTCCATAAATATTTTGTCTAAATTTCTTGTATTAGGGAAATCGGTAATATTTCTTCTTACAAAGAACTTGGTTAAAAAGTCCACAACTTCACTTATAAGTTCATCATCAATTTTCAAAAAATCTCTTTTACTAAATATATATAAGAGCAAAAGATAAGAAGGAGCACCTTGAATTCTTTGCAAATCAAGTAGACTCTTGTAATAGCACTTTGAGGTTGGTTCTTTTGCAATAATTTCTGCATACAATGATGACTTATTTAGCAGATTCTCAAGAAAAGATTGAAAATTATTTTTTATTAATGTCTCATAGATTTCCAGCATGGAAGACCTTGTTGCTAGTAATCCAAGATAGTATTTCTTAGAAGAACCAGAGTCGCTCCAAGGTGCATTTAAATCTTTTCTAAATGCATTGTAATACTGTCTAAAAAAGCGTTCCTGTACACTATAATCATCACCAATATTTGATAGAACTTCTTTCCATTTTGAATAAGAGTTATCTTCTTCGTCTGATTTACTAGCCTCTGCAATCAAAATATTTTTAATAAGATCTATAGCTGATAAAGGTTCTCCTCTATGATTAAGACTTTCAAAAAGCATGTAAGCTTCACTATGAGAATAGACTTCAATTCCAACCAAAACAGCATTATTTATTCTATCTTTTAGATCAAAAAGAAGATCTACTACTTGGCATGAAGGATCCTCTTTTTGCTTATCTTGAATATAAGAAGATATCAGTGAGCCAAAATGTCTGTATGCCTTTTCAACTCGTCTTAACCCCCTATTTTTGGTTTTTGCAACATGTTCACTAATTACTTCTGTTTCGCAGAGTAATGATTGATAATCTTCATTATTGAAGTTTTGATTTTGCAACACCAATTTTGCGGTATATGAGGACACTTTCTTTATACCGCTTTTTGATTGTTTTTTATTAACTAGCTGATTTTTCAAATTTATTAAAGAATTTTTTTCCTCATCCTCAAAAGGATTATCTTTATTTAGTTCTGCCAATTTACTATACAGAGCTAACATCAGAAGAGAAATTGACGTAAATCGTTGTTGACCATCGATAAGCTCAAGATTTGTTACAGCATCCATGCTAGAGCCATTATTTACGCAAATAAAAGAGCCTAAAAAATAACCTTCATCATTTTCTGTTAGATCATTGAATAGATCATCCCAATTTCGTTGCCCCCATTTATATTCACGTTGATATTTAGGAATTGTATATACTTTTGAAACTTCATTATTAAAAATAGAAGATATTGGGTGTTGATTAGCAGCTTTAATCATAAAAAACTCTTTAATTTTTAATCTGTTGAAAAATAATTATTATATTTAGGCTATATCTTATCTGCCTTAAATTTTTACCATCAGCTTCAATCTGTAAATCCATTTTTTTTGAATTTATAACTACTCTGTGTTTTTATTTGTTCTACACATGGCTGTTTTCCCTAAATCTAAATCTTGCTTACCTACTTTTTTTAATATTTCGTGCTCATTTACACATTCAGAATAATTTATTACATCAGAAAAAACAAATTTTGCATTCCAAATTACTGTATTGTGATGAATTTGATGGAAAGAATTTAATCAAATTTGATTAACCGCAAACTAAATAAGAGTTAGCTACATACAGATCTTACTTGAATACATCTTAAAAGAAGTATCCAACCAAAAAGATTGAATTGCAATACTTACTTAGAAATACTACTCTGCATCAAATCCTTTCTATAACGCCCTGCATTGATAATCGCCCAAACTTTAGCTACATGCTCATCAATAGTATGAGATAGCTCATCTGTACGCTTTATCATTCGTTTTAGAAGCTCTTTTACAGTCTCACCATCTGATACTCTATCAAAATTAATGCTATTGGTCCTATGAGCAATCTGATTTAGATTTACACCAATCTTTCTGAGCTCTGAATTAGAGTCCCTTAATACAACAATTTCTTCATGCGTGTATTGAGGTTCATTAGCAACAAAACTTCTGATAATGGCTATTAGAGTCTGATTCCTATTTTTATAAAGCTGATCTGCCATACGATCAACAGCTGCAAGCTCATCAACATTTAGATAAAGCCTTACATCTTTTTTAGCTCCTTTTGGCGGTAAAAAAGATTCTAAGCTTTTCTTTTCAATATTCCCCTGTTGTTGCTGCAAGTGTTCATCAAGCGCAGCTTTGATAACAGCAGATGCAAGTGTAGCAGGTTTAACCCCAAGTTCATTTGAAATAGTGTGCCATTGGTCGTGGTAGTTACCTAGATTCAAGGTTAGTTGCTTACGTTTTGAATTACTCATAGTTATGTCATCCTTGGAAAATTTCGATCACGGTAATGTCTTCTTGGAAAATTTCGATCATGACCGCAAGTTTACTTGCGACAAAAAATCCTAATTTTTTGTGTCACTCAAAAGTAGGGCATGCCCTACTTTTGCTCTCAGGGAGCAGGGACGGAAAATCAAGATGCACTGCATTCTTGGATATTTTTCCTATCCTGCCCTAGCTAAATTCTTATAAATTTTCCTAAAAAAAGTTGGGCTAGCCCTACTTTTCTACCCTCTGAATTTCACAAATTTTTTCTACAAAAAGTTGGGCATGCCCAACTTTTTACATCAAAACTAGATCTTCCTTTGGATATTTGTTTTTAATTTGTTTGCTTAAATGGGGAGGACCTCTCCCATGTTGACTTAAAATATCTTGCTAAAGGAAGCAACACTTTCTATTTGAGAAGCAAGATCTTTTTTACATTGCTCAAGATACGTTTCAGGTATGCCTTTAACGAGAGCTTTAAACTCATCTGGCAAAAGACTATAGATAAAGTAATTCCATAATCTCATCACTCCCATACGTTCCCTTAGGTAATCATGCTTGTTATATACGTTTACAAGGCTAGATTCCCTAACATGAGATAGAACATACTCAGCTATAGTTTCTGGAACACCAATTTTAGCCATCCAAGTGCGAGCTGATTTTCGAATGCCGTGCATAGTTACTTCTTTTTGAGTGCAGTTAGTTACAGCCTCTTGAAGTTGAACTAAGCGTATAGGCTTGTACATAGAGCTTTTAGCAAAAAACACGTATTCACTTTGCATTTCATAAGCATCACAGTGATTTTTCCAAAAGTTAAGCAGCTGCTCCATGAATACAGTAAGAGGAATATCAAAATCTCTACTCATCTTCATATAGTATGCTGGTACATGAATAACTTTGTTTTCAAAATCAATCCAAGCCCACTGCATTGCAATAAGAGAGCCTATTCTTAAACAAGTAAAAGCAAGCATTAAGAACACTACTCTGTGCATGATCTGCTCATGTTTGAGTTTGTTGAAGAACTTCTCACCTAAATCTTCAGCTTGAACCCACGCATAGCCTATTACTTTTGGCTTTCTGTATTTTTGAGAAATTAGACCATGAGAATTAAGCATGTTAATACATGGATTTGATGGGATTACACCATCAACAACCGCACTATTTAAGCATTGATTCATAGCTCTTATAGCATTGTATTTAGCACCTTGGCTCTTATCACTTGATGATAAGATCTTATCTACAATAGTAGGTGTGATCCTATCAATCTTATAATTTGATAGACCAGCTAATACCTTTATTGAGGATTTTAAAGTGCTATATCTTTTGTTGTTCTTGTGAGTGTTTTCACTATTAGGATCACAGATAAAGAACTTAAGCCACTCTTGAGAGTATTCAGCAAAAGTAGGAGCTGAGCTTATATCAGCGATCTTTTTCTCCTTTTGCTGCAATACTATTTTTCTAGCTTTTTCACGAGCTTCTTTTAAAGATACATCAGGGTATCTGCCTAATGACTTCAATTTACTTCCACGATTTTCATATACACGGATGTAAAAAGAAGAAAGACCAGATGGGAGCACATCCACAAATAGACTATCCCCACAGTTAATTTTCTTGCGCTTGCCAGCTAGAATTGCAAGTTGGACCTCTTTATCCAGCTGCTTTACAGTTATTAGGGCTTTTTTCATTATGCAACTCCTACACTAGGCTTTTGAAACTGTGAATACTTCATCTCTAAAGCTCTTTTATGATTTGGAGTTGTTGCATGCTCTTGAATAAAATCCAAAATAGCGGCATCGCTTTCATTCTTTGAGATCTTCTCATGGAGAATTTCAAAGAATGTATGACCACTAATAAAGATACTGCTAGGTGATTTACCTGCTTTATTGGTGGTTGTAATGATGCTGCAAGCTAAATTTGAAATTAAATCCTCTGTTATTCCCTGCGCTTTTAAGCACTTTTCACCTGCTTTTACTATGTCTGAAAATGAGTAGTGATGCCTTGATGCAGGATTAAAAAACACTGCTTTCAATCTATCTTTGCAATCTTCAAACTTAAATTTGAACTCAACATTAGTTCTTGCACATAGCTGCTTTGCTGATTCAAAAAACAACTTTTCAATAAACAAAACATAAGCTCGTTGAGACTTGCGTAATTTACTTAAGTAGTAGTTACATTCAGGAAAGATCTTGATGCAGCCTTTTTGACATCTTTCAAGATTATCTTTTGCAAACTGCATAAACTCAGGCTCAATAGATAAAATACAAGCATGCCCCTTTTGCATTAGAAAGTTAACAAGTGGCTTATTTGTTACTTTATCCTTGATTGCATTAACAACATCAAAGACAGATGAAATGTTTCTGATATGAGTTGATTTAGGAGCTTTATCGCCCTTAAAAATAATCTTTGCAAACTCATTTGATGAAATCTTAAACATGGTCCTTTCTTTAATCTCATGTTTATGCTTCTTCAAAGAGTCGTAGATTAACTTTAAAAGCGGTGGTACATCGAAGATCACGCTAATCGGGATCTTCTTACCGTCTTTTAAAAAGTTCTGCGCAAGTGAGCAAGTAAGCTCAAATCTTAGTAGTTTAAAGCGATAACTATAAATAGGTCGCAATTCTTCTAGAGAAGATAAAGGCAAAATACCTTTACCTCCATTTTCTGATATAATATTTGACATAAACTCAGTGACTTCTTAGTGTTTAGTTTTCCAGACCTTCACTAAGAGTGTCACTCTCCTTTCTAATGTTCATCGATTAACTTCCACAATGGTCTCTCTTCGTTAAAGCTAAAAGCCCAAGCCATAATGTCATCTGTTTTCCAGATAGGGCGCTTTGAAAGATACAAAGCCTTTGGGAAACCATCAGTCTTCTTCCACTTGTCAAAGGTACCACGGGTAATACCAAAGATCCTCATGATCTGAATTGTGTTCACGAAGATATTCTCTTTCACAATTTCAACAGATGGTGTTGAAATATTGTCGGTCTTATTTGCCATAATTATTCTCCATATTGTTAGGCACTAAATACCAATATTGACGTGTATTCAATATACATATCTAGTATGTACCTTTAAATTCTATTTGTAAACAAATATTTATAAATTTTTTAAATTAAAATATTTAGAGCTTACAAAATATCAAACTTTTCCGCTCATTTTGATAAGAAATTTGACAAATAATAATTTATAATAAGCACTATATTATTTTTAGTAGGCACTCAATATTATGAATTTTTCAGACTCTGAATTATTAAAAAATGTACTTAAAACATACTATCCAGATTTAGCAGACACTGAATCTGCGTTAGAATCAGCATTTTTGAATATCATGCAAGGCTTCCCAGAAGACCTAAAAACACGCATTAAGGCGGCAAGAGTTAACTCAAAATTAAACCAAAAAGAGCTTGCATCAAAATTGGGCATTACCCAAGGTTCATACTCTGGATGGGAGACAGGTGCTCATATTCCTAAGGTAGAAAACATAAAACAATTGTCTGATGTTTTATCTGTAGATCCTTCTGTTTTCATAAGTCCAAAAGTATCAGCAAATACAGCTTCAAGGGAAATTCCTATTGTTAATGATTCTTACTTTACAAATAAGAGTGCAGAGCAATTTCAAGAGTGTATAAAAGATCCTAAAAATAATGGCATAACAGCATACGAATCAGTTTTAACCGATCAATTACACGACTTTGTTTTTGATTTAAGACAGAAATATATGGAAGGAAATAGTGGCTATTTTATTCCATCTCATAGCTTAGTTTTTTGCAATTTTCATGAAATTAAGAACATGGATTTAAAAGAAAAATTAAACTACTTAAACTGCAAAATTGCTGTAGTAAGTATGGCAGGATCATCAGGGATGTTGCGTGAAATTCGCTTCGATGGAAACATACTAACTTTACAAGCTTGGGACAAATCTGTACCAAATAGAATATTCCCAATGGATATTAACGTAGCCGACTCAATTGAAAATAAAAGAAACTATTTTGCTAGAGAATCTGACATCATATTAGCTAAAGACGTTGTTATATATGGGGTTGCTACAAAATTTGTGAAAGAATTATAGAAAAACTAAACTTTGATCTACTTCGCAAAGTTTTAATTTACGCATAAAAGTAAGTGTTTAAGCTTACTTTTTTACATTTTATGTAATTTCAACTCTCCACCATACCTATAAACTCATTTCATTATCAAATTCACAAAAGCTCTGACCTTCAATTTATGGAGATATTCAATATTTTCTCTTAATTTTGAGGTACAAAAATGGTTTACGGATATATTAGAGTTAGCAGCGACAAGCAAACAGTAGAGAATCAGCGCTTTGAAATCAATAACTTTTGTAAAAGTCATGACCTAAAAATTGATGGCTGGATTGAAGAAACAATCAGTGGAACCAAATCTTACACAAAAAGGCAGTTGGGACTTCTTCTTAAGAAAGTAGAGAAAGATGATTTAATTATTTGCGCTGAACTATCTAGGCTTGGAAGAAATCTCTTTATGATTATGGAAATCTTAAATATCTGCATGACAAAGGAATGCAAAGTTTGGACCATTAAGGACAATTACAGACTTGGAGAGGATATTCAAAGTAAAGTGTTAGCCTTTGCATTTGGTTTATCAGCTGAAATTGAAAGAAACTTAATTAGCCAAAGAACAAAAGAAGCTCTTGCAAGAAAGAAGGCTGAAGGCGTTATTCTTGGTAGACCAAAAGGAAGAAAAACAGATCCTTCTAAGCATAAACTATTCAAAAAAAGAGTAATGATTGAAGGATTAATAGAAGAAGGCATTTCTTTACGAAAGATCTCTAAAATCTGTAAGGTTGATCGGAATACTTTAGCTAGATTTCTAAAAACCAATGAAATTACTTATGCAAAAAAATGAGCCTTTACTTGAACCAGAACCAATCTGAATGTCCTTTTACTACAAAAGATAGTTGGGTAATTTTGTCTAAAATCGAACAAAGTATCAAGCAAAAAATAGAGGCAATTGGAACACCTCTAAAAGATTGGAACATTCAGATTAACTATGGTATTAAAACAGGTTGTAATGAAGCTTTTATTATCTCTACAGAGAAAAGAAATGAGATTTTAAACAACTGCTCATCTGAGGATGAAAGAACAAGAACAGAGGAAATTATTCGACCGATTTTAAGAGGCAGAGATATAAAAAGATATGGTTACGACTGGGATAACAAATGGTTAATTGCAACATTTCCTTCACGTCATTACGACATAGATCTTTATCCAGCCCTTAAATCGTATTTATTAAAATTTGGAAAGGAGAAATTGGAACAAAGCGGTAAGAAGTATCAGATAAACGGCGTTCTAGTTAAATCTAGAAAAAAGACTAATAACCAATGGTTTGAAACTCAAGATAGCATTGCATATTGGGACTTATTTTTTCAGCCAAAAATATGTTGGAAGGCAGTTGGTAGACGATTAGCTTTTGCTTTAGTAGAAGAGGGGATATATTTAACAGCTCCAGCTAGTTTTATATCAGGTGATAGCAACAATGAAATTCTGTTAGCTTACTTATGCAGTGCTGTTGCAAATTACTATATAAATCAATATAGCGATAGTACTGGAGCTGGAGATTTAATGCTTAATATCCAATCGTTGGTAAAATTACCTATTCCACAACAACAAAGTCAGAAACTAATTGATGCCATAAAAAGAGAAAATGACGATCTTATAGATCAATCTATATTCGAAATTTATGGATTTAGCAAAGATGAAATAGACTTCATTTGTAATTATGTTAGCTAATACAATTCGTTAACCAATAAGGGGAATTTTCCCCTTTATACAAGAAATAATTCTAGCCTATCGTTGAAATGAAATGTTTTTCGCTATTTGACAGCCCATAAACATTAAATATACATTCGTCAATTTCTTGATCTGTAATTTTTCCGTTAATTCTCATTTCAGCAACTTTTGTAAAATCATTATTGAAGTCTAGTTTTACAAGCGTTTTCTCTAGCGTTGTGACATATAGTTGAATGCCTCCACCTTGTACCTCAGCTTCAGTTGTGCATTTTAAATACCAATTAAACAATTTACTGTTCATTAAGCAAACAAATTGAATTAATTCATCTCTAGATCCAGTCATAATATTAACTGCATTGTTGCATATCATTTGGGACTCATCATAGGAAAAATTTAAATTACATCCTATAATTTTCCACATAACTTTTGGCTTATAAAAATCCTCCAAAAATCAATTTACATTAGTGGTATAGATTCTTTTTACTAGTAATTCTTGCTGCTCTTTATTATTTTCAGCAATAAGTCTGAGTTGTTCACGTGAATTAGTAAATTTTGGAATAGGCAATTTTTCTATAAAAGCTTTCTTATACCTTATTCCTTTAGCGCCTAATCCGCCTCCAGCATAAAATGTTTTAAAGATATAAAAACAATAATCACTATTAAGTATTTTTACTAAATACTTCAATTCTTCCTCTTTACCAGTTAAAACGAAAGCTGTAGCTTCTGGAAAAAATTTTCCTTCATCTAAATAAAATTGTGGGGAGTTTACTATTTCAGAATACACGATTTTTGGATGTTCTAATAAGTCCATATACGCGCAGTTTCTTAGATTATATGGAGTGTCACCTTGGTCAGCTCTGCTCCAAATTTTATCTTTGAATTGATCTAAATGATTTTTTATTGCAGGGTATTTAGATATTTCTATTTTGGGAACTTTTCCTTTAATACCGTTATGCGTATTGATTAACCATAGATCATGCCAGTCATAACCATATCTTTTTATGTCTCTGCCTCTTAAAATTGGTCGAATAATTTCATCAGTTCTTGTTCTTTCATCCTCGGATGAGCAGTTGTTTAAAATTTCGTTTCTTTTGTCTGTAGAGATAATGAAAGCTTCATTGCAACCAGTTAATACTCCTCGGTAAATTTTTATATCTTTCCAATCTTTTAGAGGTGTACCGACTGATTCAATTTTCCTTTTTATACTTTGTTCTATTTTAGACAAAATTACCCAACTATCTTTTGTAGTAAAAGGACATTCAGATTGGTTCTGGTTCAAGTAAAGGCTCAAATTATTTACGCCAGTTTTTTCTGTCAAAGAGCAAGCTTGGGTATTACCTTGATTCTCTGCTTTTTCTGATAAAAGAATATTTACATCTACTGTTGCGTTATCAAAAATCTTCGCACCTGATAAATCAAGAAGTTTTAGAGGATTTGTCTTTGTTGCAAAGTAATTTCTCAAAGACTCACCATATCCAGCTCTCATCCACTTATTTGAAGTAATGTAGCAAAGTGTTCCATGCTCTTTAAGTAAAGAAAATCCCTTTTCATAGAATAAACAGTAGATATCACCTGTTCTTTCAAAGGATTCGAACTTTTCTTCGGCATAGATATCACCTAGTTTTTGATCTATCTGCTTTCCTTTTTTATCTAATACTTTAACTCCTGTAGCTTTCTGAAGTTGTATGTATGGAGGATTTCCTATTACGATATCAAAACCGCCATCGTCAAATACAGGTGCAAAATAGATATGCCATAGGAAGATAAAAGGATTTTCGATTTTTAGATTGATGATTTTGTTGTAAATTTCTTGATTATCAGAATCCTTTAATTTTGATAACAAAATCTTCTTTACATGCTCACCGATATCTTTTAGATAACTACGTTTCTTATAGTGGTCTGAAGTATCAAAATACTTGTTAATAATAAAGTTTAGCTCACTCAACAACCCACTATCTGTAGCAAATAAATCTGTAGCCAAATACTTTGCTCTAATATTAGTCTTTTCAAAATCACTTAAATCAACGCCATCAAAGCTTTCTAGCAAGCTATTGCCTTGCATGATCTTAAAATCAAGATTTGGTAGTGAATTTGGAGATTCTTCATCAACAATAATTGATAACCAAAAACGCAATCTAGCTATATCAACGGCGCCTTTTTCTATATCAACGCCATAAATATTTTTCTGAAGAATTTCTTTCTTTAATGAAGCATTTGAGATAACAGAGTTAGAATCGATAATATTGTGTAAAGCGCGCCTACAGTTAAATATCTCATTTAGCAATCCTAGAGGGAAGGCACCAGAGCCAATTGCAGGATCACAAATTTTTACTACTGATAGTAAATGATTTATCAAAATTGCATTTGTCCTGATATCGATAGTTTTAGAACTTTCATTAGTGTTTACAAAGTCAGAAATAACTTTTCCATCTTCAGCTAACAATAATTTGGCATCATTTAAAATAGCGATATCTTTGTTCTTTCGTTTACTCTCTTTTTCAATAAAATCTTTTATACTCTGTTTTAAATACTGAATTAAAGATTCCTTGCACATGAATTGGACAATTTTCTTTGGTGTATAGAAAGCACCTTTATCTTTATTATCTTCTAGTAAATTCTCAAAGATTAGACCTAACATTTCGGGATCAACGCCAACAACAGCATCGTTAGGATCATTTTCGTCGATAGTAAAATTGTATTGGTCAAACAAATCAAAAAGATCTGCAAAGTACTCTTTTGGGAACCTTACTTGAAGTTCATCCAAACTATCTCTTTCAAATAGACCGCCATTCAAATATGGTATTTTTACTATGCTTCCACTAGCAAAATTTACATTTGTATCGAACAGATCATTGTTGTCTCGTCTATCAGAATCAAGAGCGTTTGAAAATACAGGCTCTAAAACCTCATCTAGAAAGTTTTCTTGCTGAGCCTCCGTTGAGTACTTAAAAAGATTTTTTAGAAAAGCTGTATCTCCACTTCCCCAAGTTGAATCTTGAGGAACGCCCATCCAACCTTTTTTTTGTAAAAATTGAATAAATACAATTCTTCCTAAAAGTTTTTTTACATAGTCTCTTATATTCTTTTCTGTTTGTGATTTTCTATCTTCTTGATTTGCATAGACAGTTACTAATGATTCAAAATCATTGTACGTTTTTGTTTTTGTCTCACTAAGAAAATCAACAAATCTTGTATATTGCTTCTTATAATCATCAAAAAATCTTTTAGATAGAGCTTCCACACTAAATGCAGCAATAAGATCATCTTCTTTAAGCTCAATATTCTTTTCTCTTTTTTCAATAAGAGATAAAAAGTTTTCGGCAGCTGTTCTGCAAGATTGATCCTTTCCTAACAAAAATGTATAACGTTTGTTATCTGTAAACTCTGTATTATCTTTACCCTTTGAACAGAAAGTAAATCGCCACTCCCAATTATTGTCGTAATGGAAGATCATAAATGCACCAGAAAATGAATCCATGCAGCGTCTTATAACCTGTTGAATAGAAACTCTATTTCTTGCCATCTTGACTTTGTCAGTTACAGTTACTTCAAATATATCAATTGGGTAGAAATCAAGTTCAATCTGAGCAAATCTTTTCACTTCCTTAATACCAGAAGATGAGGCTAAAGTTTTAAGTTCAGGATTATCAGCAATAAGATTTTGATTGTATGAAGTTACATTATCTTCACCAAAAATTGGGTAAATGATTTCTTTTAAAAATGAATCAATACCTTGAAAAGATTGGTGTAAATACTGTTTTAAGTGCTCTAATTTTTCGTTTTTCATATTTATTTACCTAAACTTACTAACACATTGAGCGATAGCTTTTTATCGTTGTTTCTATTTACTAATTTTGACAATTTAGATTCAACATTGCGTAAAAAATCTTCGAAACTTACTAGTATAAGTTGACTGTTATTTGCTGTTAATTCTTCTTGATACTTTTTAAAGTTGCTTACTATAATCTTAGCGATATCAGTATTTCCTGCTCTTAGAGATTTATCCACTTTCTTCCAAATATCAAGGCTTTCTTTAGCTTCCTTAGAACGTATTACATGATCACGCATAATACTTTGCGCATCTGTAATAACTTGTTTATTTACCCTAGTATTTAGTTTATTTAAACTATTAAAAACATAATCTACAACTTCTTTCTTGATATCATTTAAGTTTGCTGATAATGGCAAAGAAGACTTCACATTAACAACAGCTTCTCTAACTTGTTTTAAAGCATCAAGTGTTGATATAAGAGAAAAATCTCCATTCGCAGCTCTAGAAACAAACTTTCCACTAATTTGGCTTGAATTTACATAGTAAATACTTGTAGAAGAAGGTTCTGATACAGAAATATCAAAGCCAGAGTCTTTATTCTCTAGGTATACATATCTTTCAGGATAATTGTTTCTATACTCTTTTAGTTCATGCACATATTTTTCTTGAGGAGACTCACCGCCATCCACTTGAGCATTCAAGTCATAATGAACTACGCTTTCATCAAGAGAAAAGATCTTGCTATCTTCACCAAAAAGGGAATGGAATGATTGAATTTTGGTATATGCCTTTTGAACTAGCTGTATTTCAGCATCACCTTGAGCACTAGGCATGAAGTTATATACATAAACAAAAGGACTCTTTGAACCGATACGATTTACACGTCCTATTCTTTGCATTAACTTAGTTGCGTTCCATGGCGTATCATAATTTAAAATTGAGCTTGCTCTATGTAGATTAATGCCTTCGGCTAATACATCTGTTGTTATCAAAATTTGATAATCATCCTTTTGCTCGCCCTCATAATTAGCATCAAAATTCTCTTGAATTGTTTTTTCTAGATCATTTCGATTTGATGCATTAACAGATAGAACCTTATATTCACTTCCATCAACCTGATTCTTAACAGCATCTTCAATTGCCTTTGCAGTAACAACAGACTCTGTAAAAATAACTAATTTTTTCTGAGGGTTGGTTTCTTCACTAAATAGTTTAGGTGTTAAATATTGATAGAACACAGATAATTTAGGATCTGCACTTTGTCTTTGCCATCTTCTATTTAAAGATTCCAAAATTAAGAGATCAGATCTAAGACCATCTAAATAATCAGAGGTAAAGTCAGAAGAATTATACTCACAATTTCGGTTTTTCTCATTTCTACCATCTTTATCTAGTTTTTCAATTTTTTTTCGAACATCATCGCAACACTGTTCAAATGTATATACCTTATTAGATTTTTCAGATTTTGCTTGAATATCAAATTCTTCATTTAAGTTAATCTGAGGACAAATAAACACGGTATCCTTTTCTAGCATCGTAATCATATTTCTAGTAACTTGAATTAATTTTTCTAATGAAGATTTAAATGCTGAAAAAGAGCTTTCCAAACGCTTAATTAGGTTAATTTGAACCATTTGGGCTAATTGCCTAGAAAATCTCTCGGCATCTAGATTTTTTCGACCTTCATACTTTACCCTATCACTTGGATTTTTTAAGAACTCAATTGCTCTATATCTGTAGAAATGAAGCCTTTTTTGAGAAATATCTTTAGAACTATTATCATCGTTTTGATTTTCTCTATGGTAAATTGCATCCACAGTATCTGCAAATAAACTTGGTAAATCACCTCTCAAGGCATACTTAAGTTCAATTGGACCTTTGATTTCGGGGAACACTAAATTCTGTTCTTTCATTACATCTTTGTAATGCAATTTAATATCAGTTCTTGTTCTTCTTACTAAAAGATGTTGCAAGACATCATTTCTGATTGAACTTGATATCTGTGATAAAACTTCCTGTTGTTGTTTTTTAAAGGAACTTTCATCTTGATCTGGCTTTCTTCTTGCGTTGATACAGTTAGAAAAATCTCTGTTTACCTTGGCAAAAAAACGTTCTAAATTTCCACCTTCTGCATCCTTTAAAGTGGACTTTGTATGGTCTCTCTCAAAGAGGTATATTTGATTTTGAAGATCTTTTGGTCTGTTATTTTGAGGGGTAGCTGAAAGTAAACCAATATATGGGTATCCACCTTTTTCACCAATAGCTCTGATAAGATTATCAAGAGCTTGGTACATTTGAGTATCGGCATTTCTAAACTTATGACTTTCATCAATGATAATAAGACCATAAGCTTTTGATTTTAGTGTTTCTGTAAAGTCACCTGTATCTGTTAAATCAAATTCATCATTGTCTGACAGGTCATCCTCTAGTAAATTATCAATGCTACCAGTAGTGATAAAGTCTACATGATCCTTTAGTTTTAACTTACTATCTTTATCAAAATCTCTAAGAGTGTTTTTCCAAGCTGTTTTAATTGCTGGAGGGGTAATAATTAAAACCTTATCTGAAACAGAATCTTCTAATTCATTTGCACAAATAAACTTCTTTATTATCAAGGTTCCAACAATTGTTTTACCTAAACCTACAACATCACCTAAAATAAAACCATGATGCTCTTTCATAATAGAAAAGCACTGCTTAACAGCATCAACTTGGTAAGAGTATGATTTGTAGTTTTTAGGAAGGTAAGATTCTATTTCATTACTTAGACCGTTATCTACTATGTAAGAGAATTTACTTTGTAGTAACTTAATATAAGCCTCGTAAGGAGTAATTACAGATTCTTGTTCTTTTAGTTTTTTTACAATTTGTTTTGCTGCTTTTGATTTTGTAAAGCCTTCAATTCTAAATTGTCGATTCCATGGTGTAGCAAGCTTCCACTGTTCATCAAACCAATACTTATGACCTTTAAGATTTGCTCGCTGATTATTTGGCATTGCGTAAATTATAGCGGTCTGAACTTCAATATAATTTAGCTCAGCGTTATCTTCTAGACCTTTTTGAGTAAAATTACTACTACCAATTATTCCTCTTCCATAGTTATTATCACCTGAAAATACATAGCACTTTGCATGAAGAAATTGGCTATCTCCATTTTCGTTAGTCTTATATAACCTAACTTTAATTTTTGAATCTTCTTCATCTTCTTTGCAGTAATCAAGAAGAAGTTTTATTGATTCTTCATATTCTTCTATTACTTCAATAGAAGAAAGATCTCTTAAAATGTAATCAGAAGGAAATTTACCTTTACCTATTGGATTTTTTAATAATTCTGCTCTTACAACAGGATCTGTACCTATTAAAAACTTAACAGTCGTATCTGACCTATGGAGAAAATCCTTTAATTCCTTACAAATCAAGGATAGAGCTTTAATATCCCAATAACCAGTAGCAACCATTAGCTCAGAACAATCATTTTCTGCTAAACAAGTTTTTATAATATTTACTACTTTTAATTGTTCGGAAGAATTATCTAATAAGGTATTACTTAAATTTGCCATTGCATCACACGCCTAATAAGCTTTTCTTTCATATCATAATAGTGTTGATATTTGAAGATTTTTGCTTTTTACATGACCTAATATTATCATCATATAGATTCAAAAAATCTAATGAATACATCATTCCATTGAAAGAGGCTGAAATTAAATGAATATCAAGATTTCATAACTAATGAAGAAGTCGGTTATCAACAAAATTTTGCGCTTTATAATAAATAGTTATCTTATATAAATTTATCTTTTAATATTATCTGTCAAAATTTTTTCAAAGAATCTACTGCACAATATTATCCTCATCTTAAAAAATTTTCTGATAATTTTGTCCCCGTTTCTTGTCCCCATTTTACGGGAACAAGGTTTGTTGCTAGGTGTAAAATTCAAAATTATGCTAATAAGTAAAAATTGGTGTTAATTTATTGAAATACAAAGAATAACTTATGAGAATTTGTAGTATTTTTGAGGATTAAAAATTGTGGATTTTTTGGGGTTGTGGTGCGAAAGGAGGGACTCGAACCCTCACGCCTTGCGGTACAAACACCTGAAGCTTGCGCGTCTACCAATTTCGCCACTTTCGCAATATTAATTTTTTTGATGTGATCCCGATGAGAGTCGAACTCATGACCACCGGCTTCGGAAACCGATACTCTATCCACCTGAGCTACGGGATCATCGTGAACCATCAGAATATGCCGGTCATTATAGCAAAATTATTTATTCCTGCAAGAAAGATAGCTAAAATATATATAAATTTTGGCGAGGATAATACGATATGAATTTTGATAAAAGATTGGCTTTTAGAGGTATCAGAGCACTGTACGGAAACGATGGTTTTGAGAAATTACAAAGCTCACACGTAACCGTTATCGGTGTCGGTGGTATCGGTTCATGGGCAACAGAAGCTCTGTGCAGAACCGCCATTGGATCTCTTACCCTCATCGATAATGATACTATCGAGCTCACCAATTCAAACAGACAACTTCATACCACCTCAAAGACTGTTGGTTTAGGCAAAGCAAGAGTATTAGCTGACAGACTTTTAGAGATCAATCCTCTTTTAGAGATTGAAGTAATCGAAACCAAACTGACACCTGAGAATATTGATGGTGTGTTAGAAGGAAAAACTGATTATGTATGTGACTGTATCGATGATATCGATGCTAAAGCATATGTTTGCAACTACCTGTTCCGACACAACGCTACTTTCATTGAAGCAGGTGGAGCTGGAGGCAGACGTGATCCATCAAAACTGAAGATTGGTGATATCAATACCGCTAATGGTGATGCTTTAATTTCAAAACTGAGAGCGCGCTTGAGAAAGGATTACGGATTTCAATCTAATAGCAAAAAGTTCAATATTAGCTGCACTTTTTCTAACGAAAAGCCTATATACTCTTCAAAAGAAGACTATCTAAGTGGAGATCTACCTGCATTTGGTGCTTCAATGAGTGTAACTGCATCTGCAGGTCTTTTAATTTCTTCATGGATCATAAATAAGATCACCTCAAAGAACTGATATTGATTGATACGGATTTAAGAATGCAAGAGCAAGAATTTGAGAAGCAAAAGCAGTTTTTATTAAGTAAACTGCCCGATTATCTAAAAAGTAAAGGAATTAACGTTAATTCCAACTTTTTTTGTTTAAATCCTACTGACACAGCTCATATTCCAAGCATGAGTTACGACGCATCTAACTATACGGTTAAGTGCTTTAACTGCAATGCTGTCTATAATATCTTTGATCTGATCGGCATCGATTTTAATATCAGTGATTTTTCTCATCAGTTTATCAAGGCACATGAACTATACATAGGTAAGGTGCCTTTAGGCTTTATTGATGTTTTAAAGAACTATAACAATCAAAAGCAACCTGAAATTAGAACCCCTACATTTGAAATTGAAAATAACAATTTCTTAGCTTCTCATTCTTCTCAAAAAGAGGTTCGTGTTCCTTTTGGTTTTAATGAAAACCATAATAACGATCAGTTCGATCAGAATTTACAGCAACAGCAAACACAACCTCAAAGAGGATTTAATACCATTTCACCATTCGATGAGGCTAAGTTAAAGCCTTTTAATCTGCGAGGAAATGCTCCTTCAAGTTCCAATACACAAACATTTGGCAACAATTCATTTGGTCAACAGCAAAACAGCTTTGGTCAGCAGAACTTAAACAATCAAAACCAATTCTCCTCTGCTCAGAATCAATTTGCCTTCAATGAGCAGCAGAATATCTCTCACAGATTTGGTGATTCTCAAGTATCTCCATTTGCATACGCATCAGAATCAGCTAATGACTTTACTGATTATGTAAATCAATGTGCTTCTAATGTAGAAAAGACCTCTTATTTTAGAGACAGGGGCTTATCTGATTCTGTAATTCACAGATTTAAATTAGGCTTTGATGAAAACTTTCAAGCTGAAATTAACAAGATCACAGGTCAGAAATCATACTGGAAAGCAGCAATCATTCCTTACGGAATCCATGGTTACTGTGTAAGAAATACAGATCTTAGTGCAAACAGCTCTAATGAAAGATATAAGAAAAAAGGTATCTTTGACATCTACAATCATGAAGCATTAGAGCAAAAAGGTACTATCTTTATAACTGAAGGTGAGTTTGATGCTTTAAGTGTAGAAACGCTAGGCTATAGAGCTATAGCTTTAGGTGGAGCTGGTAATGTAAGGCCGCTCATAGAATGCATCAAAGATTCAACTGAAGAACACACTTTCTATATTTCTCTTGATAATGATGAAGCAGGTCGTGAAGCTACCGCTAAGATTTGCACTTACCTACATCAATTGGGTATATCTTTTAAATGTCTAAACCTAGCTCACCCTTTCAAAGACATCAACGAAGCTTTGTACAGTGATAAAGGCATGCTAAAAGAGAGATTATCTAATTTAGATAAGATCCTCTCTTATCAATTTGAAGATATTTGTGCTCCAACTGCATACAAATATATTTGTGCACCTGAGGATTTAAATACTCTTGAGTTATCAAGTGCTCTGTATTCTTTTAGCGCTAGACCTCAGGTTTTAAGACGTTTTGTAAGTCAAATCATAAAGACAAAACTATCATCAATCGTCTATGCCGGTAACAGAGTTCAGTGGAAATACATTTCAAATCTTGTAGCAGAGCAGCAGCAACCATTTGACGCATCTCAATGGCAGTTAGTTAAGTTCTTAGAACTAAAAGATAGTGATATTGAAAAACAGCTTATCGATGGTATTGAATCTCAGACCATTCAAGGAAATACTAACTTTGTAGCTATGCTAGATTTATGTGCATACTCTCAACAGGAAACTTTAGCTCTGCTAGACAAGTTATCCTCCGAGGTTAAATCCATAGGTATTCCTATCATTGTACTTTGTAACAAAGCAGACAGAGACTATGTAGAAGGACTTTCTTTCCAGAACATAGATATCGATGTTCAACCAAACGGTGATTTTATCTGCAACACTATTGATAAAAATGGTGTTCCTCTAAGCTTTGTAAAGTGCATCGGAATCTAGGATGCAATTAAATCAAGCACAACAGGAAGCTGTCGATTATGTAAACGGACCTTGTCTGGTTCTGGCAGGTGCTGGATCAGGCAAGACCCGTGTGATCACAACTAAAATCGTCAGTCTCATCAATAAACATTTCATTGCTCCACAGCAGATCTGCGCTGTAACCTTTACTAACAAAGCTGCTGCTGAAATGAGAGACAGGGTAAAACAAGAATTAGGCTCTGAAAGATCTTCTTTAATCACTATTTCTACATTCCACTCTTTAGGGTTAAACATCTTAAAAGAGGAGTCAGTAGCTCTAGGATTAGGCAGAAACTTTACCCTCTTTGATCAGTACGATAGTTTTAAGCTGATTAAAGATATTGTCAGAGAAAAGTTTCCACAGATCTTAGTTGATAATTCAGAGAAGACTGTTGTTGAAGAAATAGCAACAGATATCAGTACCTGGAAGACTAGTCTTTTAAGACCTGAGGATATTGCTGTAAGAACAATTAGAGTTCAGGTATATGAGGCTTATCAGGCATATCTATCTGCCTGCAATGCTGCTGATTTTGAGGATTTAATCTTTAAAACCACGCTATTACTTCGAGACAATCAAGCCGTAAGAGATAAATGGAGCTCTTACTACAAATACATCCTTGTAGATGAGTATCAGGATACTAACGAAACACAGTATCAGTTATTAAAATACCTGACCTCTAAAAACAAGAGATTCACAGTTGTAGGTGATGACGATCAGTCAATCTATGCTTGGCGTGGAGCACGTCCTGAGAACATTAAAGTTTTAAGTAATGACTTTCCTGACTTAAAGGTGATCAAGCTTGAGCAAAACTATCGTTCTACACAGCACATTCTTAACTGTGCAAATAAGTTAATTTCGAATAACGAACATATTTTCAACAAAACTTTGTATACAAAATCTAATGTTGGAAAGAAAGTTCAAATCATGGAATTACGTACTCAAAACGATGAAGCAGATAGAGTGGTACAGTTAATCTTGGCACATCAGTTCAGGACGCACTCTCAGTGGAAAGATTACGCGGTTTTATATAGAAGTAATTCTCAATCACGACCTTTAGAAAAGGCCTTTAGAGAAGCAAGAATCCCTTGCTTTATCTCTGGTGGCAGTAGCTTTTTTGAGCAAGTAGAAATCAAGGATATGTTAAGTTGGTGTCGTGTTATTTGTAATCCATATGACGACATGGCATTGCTAAGAGTAATTAACATTCCTAGAAGAGGTATTGGTCATGAAACTATCAATGCCTTATTCTCACAGGCTAAAGCAATTGGTAAGTCCCTTTACGAAAGTGCCTTAAATCCTAATGTCACAAAAGATCTAATTCCAAGACAGAAAAAATCCTTAGGAGAGTTCGTAATTTTACTTACTAAATTACGTCAGTACATTCTCAATGGCAAAGACAAAGAATTAGCCAATGAGCTAACCGAGTTAATTGGCTATAACGCTTATATAAAAGCCAATACCGACAGTAAAGTTGCAACTGAAATTAAGATTAAGAATGTTAAGATCCTATTATCCTGGATATCAGATCTTATCGCCGGTAAAAAAGGTGATACCCCATTAAGTTTTCTTGAAGCCGTAGATAAATTAGGCCTAAGAGAAATGATGGATAGAAAGAGTGATGATCAGGACAATGATGCTGTGCAGATGATGACCTTGCATGCATCTAAAGGTCTTGAATTCCCATATGTATTCTTAGTTGGTATGGAAGAAGGCTCACTTCCACATAAGAACTCTTTACCTACAGAAGAAAACCAAGGAGTAGATAACGTAGATGAGGAAAGACGTTTAGCTTATGTTGGTATTACAAGAGCAAGACAGGAATTAACCTTACTGCTAGCTAGAGAAGTTACCCAAAGAAATGGTGTACCAGATGCTATTCATCCTAGCCGTTTCTTAAAAGAGCTACCTGCTGAGGATACCGAGTACTACCCATTAGGAACTCAAGCAAAAACTTCTGAAGAACAATACAAATCAGATATTGATGAAGCATTAAAACAATTAGAGAGCATTCTCTAACTTTCTTTGGTTACAACTTTAGCAAACTTATCCTTTTATCCTATTAACTTTAATCCAATTAAAAGGCCCCAAACTTTCGTTTTGGGGCCTTAAAATCAATTTAGAAAACTTCTATTAGTTGTTACCAACAGAAACTTCCTTCATATCTGACATGTAAGCACGTAGCTTGCGACCTACAACCTCGATAGGGTGGTTGCGGATCTGATCGTTGATCTTGATTAACTCAACGTTATCAACTGCGTTGTCACCCTTTAAGGTATCACCAAATACGTCTAACTTCTGCTTTGCCATGAAATCCTTTAATAAAGGAATTGCTGCATTAGCGAATAAGTAATTACCGTACTCAGCAGTATCAGAAATAACAACATTCATCTCGTATAAACGACGACGAGCGATGGTGTTAGCGATTAAAGGTAACTCGTGTAATGACTCGTAGTAAGCTGACTCTGGGTAGATACCTGAATGAGTCATAGTGTCGAATGCTAACTCAATACCAGCCTTAGCAAAAGCAACTAGTAAAGTACCCTTATCGAAGTACTCTTGCTCAGAGATCTTAGTATCACAAGCAGGAGCATTCTCGAATGCGCTCTTAGCGTAGTTCTCTCTCCAGGTGTGTAATTTAACATCGCCGTTAGCCCAGTCTTCCATCATGATGCGTGAGAATTCACCGCTCTCGATGTCATCCATGTGCTTTAAGTATAGGTCTTTTAAGATTGACTTGATTTCTTCAGCTAAGTAGAAAGCCTTGATCTTTGCAGGGTTTGATAGACGATCCATCATATTGGTGATACCACCCTGCTTTAGAGCCTCACAGATAGTCTCCCAACCATACTGCAATAACTTGCAAGCGTAAGCCTTGTCAGCACCTAAAGCTACAGCGTGGTCGTAGCACATTACAGTTGCAGCCTGTAAAACACCGCAAAGAATGGTTTGCTCGCCCATTAAGTCTGACTTAACTTCAGCTACGAATGATGAACGTAAGCAACCTGCTCTATCACCACCTAAACCTGAAGCCCAAGCCTTAGCAAATGCCCAGCCTTCGCCGTTAGGATCGTTCTCTGGATGAACAGCTAATAGCATTGGAACACCGAAACCACGACGATACTCTTCACGAACCTCAGTACCAGGAGCCTTAGGAGCTACCATGATTACGGTTAAATCCTTACGAACCTGCATACCTAACTCAACAATGTTGAAACCGTGTGAGTAACCTAATGCTGCGCCTGCCTTCATTAAAGGCTGAACTGAGTTAACTACGTTCTCGTGCTGCTTATCTGGAGTTAAGTTGATTACTAAATCAGCTGTAGGAATAACCTGCTCATAAGTGCCAACTTTAAAACCGTTCTCAGTAGCTCTCTTGTAAGAAGCTCTCTTCTCATCAATAGCAGCCTGACGTAAAGCGTAGCTAACGTCTAGACCAGAATCTCTCAGGTTTAAGCCCTGATTTAAGCCCTGTGCGCCACAACCTACGATAACAACTTTCTTGCCCTTTAAGAAGTTGCAACCATCAGCGAACTCGCTACGGTCCATTAACTCACAGCAGCCCAACTGAGCTAACTTCTGACGTAAATTCAAAGTATTGAAATAATTAAAGTTGGCCATTTTATAACCTTCGTAAAAATTAAATTAACCAAAAAAAATCTTACCCGTGTGGTAACTAATTTTTATAATAGCACAATTTTATAAAAAGGAATATAATTTCTTTTATATTGCAAAAAATGCAATATAAAATTTTAAGGACTATATATAGTGATCGATTTAAAAGACGCAGCTGCATTTTTAAGACTATGCGAAACTTCAAACTTAACTAGAACAGCTACATTATGTAATGTAAGCCCTTCTACCTTAAGTCGTACTTTAAATAAGTTAGAAAGAGAACTTAATGCAAAGTTATGTATCCGTGATAAGAAAGGGATCTTTATTACAGAAGCTGGCAGAAAATTTGAAGCTTTTGCTAAAAAGACTCTAAACGCTTATTCTGAATTAGAAAGTGAATTAGATTCAGGCGTTGGTGCCGTATCAGGAATAATAAAAATTTATTGCTCAGTTACAGCATCATATCTGTTCATTCCACGCTTACTAAATGAACTGCATCTTACAGCTCCTAATCTTGAGATAAAGTTAGAAACAGGTGATCCTGCTGACGCACTGCATAAATTAGATGACACAAAGTATGACTTTGTAATCAGCGCCTTACCTAATGATGTGCCACCAGAGATCCAATATGTAGATTTGGTGACATTCCCTCTTATTCTTATAGCTCCTAAAAAACCAAGATTCTCTGTAATTACTGACTTATCTGATCCTGATCTTTCATTAACTCCTTTTGTAATGCCCGAAAAAGGACAGTTAAGGTATGAAGTTGAGAAGTATTTCACTTCTCAGGAGATCACTCCTCATATCTATTCTGAGGTATCAGGTCATGAAGCAATTGTGTCACTTACAGCTTTAGGCTTTGGTGTATCAGTAGTACCACGATTGGTTTATGAAATTTCACCTTTTAAAAATGATGTTGTTGTAATCAAGGATCTTCCATGGTCTAACTTTAGAGTTGCTTTATGTAATTTAAAGAGCAAATCTAAAGATAAAAAAATCAAAGTAGTGCATGAACTGGCTAAACGTTTAGCGCCTAGTTTTTCACCAGATCTAACCAGAAGACGTTCTGACACCGGCATCATGTAATTAAAATAAGAAATTTTTTAACAAAAGAAACGACTTAAACATCCAAAATTGGTTATTTTTGTGCATAGAATTGTGTGATTTAGCACTCAATAATTATTGTATAATAGGTATTGGATGTAAAAATTACTGTCAATACAGAAATTTTGCTTTGTAGAGTGTTGTGCAGCTTTGAAGTTTTCAGAACTCTAACACTATATTGAAGTTCTTGGTTTTAATTTAGTTTAAAAAACTAGATTTAGATTAAAGAACGTACAAATTAGATTACTTAGTAAAAAGATGTATCATAAGACCAATTACACCTTTATATACTAAAGATCATTTACTAAAAATCTGCTATCAGGAGACATCTTCATGTTTTACGGTATCAACCCAACTCAAACTGAAGCTTGGAAAAAATTAACAGCTCACTTTGAATCTACCAAGAATCGTACTTTAAAAGATCTGTTCAAGCAGGATCCAAACCGTTTTGACAAATACTCACTAACCTTGGCAAAGGGCGATATTGTTGCTGATTTCTCAAAGAACATCATTGATGAAACAACATTAAACCTATTATTAGAGTTAGCAAAAGAAACAAAACTTCAAGAAAACATTGAAGCAATGTTCTCAGGCGAAATCATTAACCGTACTGAAGGTCGTGCAGTTCTTCATACAGCATTACGTAACTTCTCAGGTAAGCCTGTATACGTTGATGGCAAAGATGTAATGCCAGGCGTAAAAGCAGTTTTAGATAAGATGAAGGCTTTCTGTGAGAAAGTTATTTCAGGTGAATGGAAAGGTTACACCGGTAAAGAAATCACTGATGTAGTTAACATCGGTATCGGTGGTTCAGACTTAGGCCCAGTTATGATTACTGAAGCTTTAACTCCATATCACACTAGATTAAACGTTCACTTCGTATCAAACATCGATGCTTCACATATTGCTGAAGTATTTAAAAAGTGCAATCCAGAGACCACTTTATTCTTAATCGCATCAAAGACCTTTACTACTCTTGAGACCATGACCAATGCTCACACAGCACGTAACTGGTTCTTAAAGACAGCTAAAGACGAGAAATTCATTGCTAAACACTTCGTAGCTCTATCAACTAACGAGAAAGGCTGTGTAGAGTTTGGTATTGATCCTGCTAACATGTTCGAGTTCTGGGACTGGGTTGGTGGCCGTTATTCATCATGGTCTGCAATCGGTTTATCAATTGCTCTTGCATGTGGTTTTGATAACTTTGAGCAGTTCTTAAAGGGTGGCTTTGAGTACGATACCTACTTCAGAGAGACTCCATTAGAGAAGAACTTATCAGTTATCTTAGCTTTAGTTGGTATCTGGTATAACGATTTCTACAAGTATGAGACAGAAGCAATTCTTCCATACGACCAGTACATGAGCAGATTCCCTGCTTACTTCCAGCAGGGTAATATGGAATCAAATGGTAAGTATGTTGACAGAAATGGCAACAAAGTAAATTACCAGACAGGTCCTATCATTTGGGGTGAGCCTGGTACCAACGGTCAGCATGCTTTCTACCAGTTAATCCATCAGGGCACTAAGGTAATCCCTTGTGACTTCATTGTTCCTGCAATCAGCCACAACCCAATTGGTGATCACCACGTTAAGTTAATTTCTAACTTCTTCGCTCAGACTGAAGCTTTAGCATTTGGTAAGACCAAAGAGCAGGTTATCGCTGAGTTTGAAGCTAAGGGCAAGAAAGAGAGCGAGTACAAGGATGTTGTTCCATTCAAGATCTTCGAAGGAAACAGACCTACAAACTCAATCTTAGTAAAAGAAATTACTCCTCGTACGTTAGGTATGTTAGTTGCTATGTATGAGCACAAGATCTTCGTTCAAGGCTCTATTTTAAATATCTACTCATTCGATCAGTTCGGTGTTGAGTTAGGTAAGCAGCTAGCCATGAAGATTATCCCTGAGTTAGAGAACAATGAGAAGATCACTTCCCACGACAGCTCAACTAACGGTTTAATCAATGCTTACAAAGCAATGAAGTAATCATAAATTTAGCATTATAAGCCTCGCTTTAGCGGGGCTTTTTTGTTTCTCTGAGAATATATTTTTATGGTAAAATGAGTCTAGTTTTTTTATTAGATCAAGGCCCATGACAGACAATAACCTCTCATATATTCCACTTCACGTTCGTTCATGCTACTCAATCAATGATGGCTTGCAGAACGTAGGCGACATCGTAAAAAAAGCAGCTAAATTAGGAATTCCAGCAATAGCCGTAACAGACTTTAACAATATGGCAGGCTTTGTTCGATTCTATAATGCTTGTTACGGTGCCGGTATTAAACCAATTATGGGAGCAGATCTTCAGGTAAAAGAAGACACAAAACCTGGCGATCCTGACAGGTATTTCACCGTTACCCTGCTTGCAATGGACAGACAGGGAAAACAGAACCTTTACGATATCTTATCTGATGCTTGGATCCACACTGCAAGTCCTGATATTGCAGTAGTTGCAGCTAAAGTTGAAGATCTTTGGAAATACTCCGAAGGTCTTATCATATTAAACGGATTCAGAGGCGATTTAGCCCAATTTGTAAAAGAAGATAATAAGAAAAAACTTCAAGAAAGATTAGAGCACTACCAAAAATACTATGGGGACAGATTCTGTTTTGAAATCACTAGAACCAACCGTGAAGGTGAAACTGATTTTGAAAATTTCGCCTTAAACTCTTGTCTAAAGTATGGTTTTGTTCCTGTTGCTACAAATGACACTAGATTCTTATTAGGACCAAATGAAGTACCTAAAGACGGTTTAACTGACTACTACGTTCACGATATTCGTGTGTCCATTCAACAAGCAGTTCAAAAAGGTAACCGTGAAAATGCAAGACGTTATTCACCTGAACAGTATTTAAGATCACCTCAAGAAATGGCTGAGTTGTTTGCAGACATTCCTGAGGCTCTTGCAAACACTAGAGCTATTGCAGAACGTTGTAATGTTGAAATTGAGCTTGACCACCCAAGACTTCCTAGATATGACACTGGTGAATTATCAACAGCAGACTGTCTTAGAATGAAAGCTCATGAAGGTTTGGAGAAAAGACTTGAGTTCTTATTTCCTGATCCTAAAGTGCGAGAAGAAAAAAGGCCTATATACGAAAAGCGTCTAGAGACAGAGCTTAACGTTATCATCACAATGGATTTCCCTGGTTACTTCCTTATCGTGATGGAATTTATTCAATGGTCTAAAGCCAATGGTGTACCTGTAGGTCCAGGTCGTGGCTCTGGTGGTGGTTCTCTTGTAGCTTATGCTCTTACAATTACAGACTTTGACCCATTACGTTTTGATCTGCTGTTCGAAAGATTCTTAAACCCAGAACGTGTTTCAATGCCTGACTTCGACGTGGACTTCTGTCAGAGAAACAGATACAAGACTTTACAACACGTGGTAGATCACTATGGTCGAAATGCGGTATCTCAGATTGCAGCCTTCGGTACTCTAGCTCCAAAAGCAGCTATCCAAGGTGTAGGTAGAGCTATTGGTGTCCCTTTAGGACAGGTTAGAAGAGTCGCATCTTTAATTCCTGACGCACCAGGTACAGGATTTAAGGACTGCTTTGGATATGTAAAAAATGGTAAAGAAGTACCATCTGCATCTCCTGATTTCTTAAACTTCTATAATCAGGCAAAACTAAATGATGATAAAGAGTCCATTGAGTTAATTGACGTTTCCATTAGATTGGAAGGCGTAATTAGAAGTATTGGAAAGCATGCCGCAGGTGTGGTTATTTCTCCTACTAGAATTGCTGAATTTGCACCTCTAATGCTTGATTCTGATGGTAACCCTATCACTCAGTACGACAAAAAGGATGTAGAGCACGCAGGCTTAGTTAAGTTCGACTTCTTAGGTCTTACAACCTTAACTATCATCGATGATGCAAAACAAATGATCGATGCTAAGTTAGCTCGTGAAGGAAAACCACCAATTAACATTGCTGCAATTCCTTATGAGGATGAAGCTTCATACAAGATGATTCAGGAAACTGAAACTACAGCTGTATTCCAGCTTGAATCTACCGGTATGAGAAAGCTAATTGGTAAGATGCAGCCTGACCGTTTTGAAGACTTAGTAGCTTTGGTGGCTCTGTACAGACCAGGTCCTTTAAATAGTGGCATGGTAGATCATTTCGTTAACAGAAAACATGGAACAGAGCCTGTAAGTTACCCTCTACCAGAAGCTCAGGATTTAGATCTAAAACCAATTCTAGACTCAACCTACGGAGTTATCGTTTACCAAGAGCAGGTTATGCAGATTGCTCAGGTTTTAGCGGGTTACTCTCTAGGTGGTGCGGATATTTTAAGACGTGCCATGGGTAAAAAGATCCCTGCCGAAATGGCTGCACAAAGAGATGTGTTCAATAAGGGCGCCTTAAAGAAAGGTAAAGATCTTAAGATCATGACCCAAATTTTCGATCAGGTAGAGATGTTCGCAGCCTACGGCTTTAATAAGTCCCATTCTGCAGCATATGCTCTAGTTGCCTGGTGGACACTATATCTTAAGGTTCATTATCCAGCTGAATTCTTAGCAGCCATGATGACCGCTGACTGCATGAAAACAGAAAAACTCATCGCTTATATCGGTGAATGCCACCGCTTGGGAGTAGATGTAAATCCTCCAGATGTAAATATTGGTAAATTCCATTTTGGAGTTGATCTTAAAGGTAATGTTGTTTACGGATTCTCTGCTATTAAAGGTATTGGTGAAAAGCTTGTAGATCATATCGTTGAAGAAAGAGAGCAAAACGGTCCATTTACAGATTTCTTTGATTTTGTGTACAGAGTAGGAACTAACTTCATATCAAAAGGAACCTTAGAGGCTTTGGTAAAGAGTGGAGCTCTAGATAGTATTGGACCTAATAGAGCTAAGATGTTAGCTTCAATTCCAACTGCTCTAAAATATGCTGTCCAAAAGGCTAATGATATGTCTACAGGACAGCTTGACTTGTTCGCTCAAATGAACGATCAAAACGTAAAGCCTAACTATGTAAACTGCATGGATTGGTCCGATAAGGTAAGACTTTATAACGAAAAGCAACTCTTAGGACTTTATTTATCAGGTCACCCTATTGATGCTTACAGAATGGAGCTCATCCAGTACTGTGGTGACGTTACTTTAAATAACATGATCCCTGGAGCACCTGACAGCCCTAATTTAATTACTGTAGGTGCTGTAGTTAATAACGCTTTTCAAAGAATATCATCAAAAGATGGTAATAAGTTCTACACCATGACTTTGGATGACGGAACTGGGACTTTCGATATCATGCTCTTTGGCAAGAATGCTGAAATCTATGCAGATATTGAAAAGAAGATGAACGAAAATCGTAAAAAGAAAAAATCAGCTAATGCAGATGATATCAACGCTCCTCTAATTCTGATTGTTACAGGATACCTCTCTATGACTGATGAAGGCATGATGAAATTAAGAGTTAAAGAAATTCATACTCTTGAGTCATTGCGCGTGCTAAAGGCCCGTAAGATCACTTTAAACTTCACCAGCAAACTCTTTGACGACAACATCATGTTCATTGATGAGGTCTTAATGAGAAACAGAGTAGATGTAAAAGAAGTGAACCGCGAGTTAAGGCAGACTGAAGATCCTGATTCTATAATCAAAGGATGTACTTTAAATATCATTATTGATAATAAATTACTGTGCATCAGAGATGATAAATTCCGTTTTGTACCAAGAGATGATCTTGTAGAAGGAATTAGAGACAGAGCAGGAGCTCAAAGCGTCAGAATTGGCTATGTATAACTCTAGTATTCTTTAATTGATGGAGTATATGTAATTTATTTTAGGAGATGCAAGCTTGATAAACTTGTCTTTATCTAGTTTATAAATAGAGCTTTCTTCTCCTTGATACAGGCTGTATGAAAGATAAGCGTTTTCATCTAATAAACTTGCGTATTGAGATAAATTTACAGTATTTAAAACTCTATTGTTGATACCTTCAGAGAATAGTGCTTCATAGGATATTTTTGCATTTGCAACATCTACTTTTACTTTTTCTAAATGAGCCAGTCCAAATCCAGAGAGCTTTAAAAGGCTCTCTCTTATTGTCCAAAAAGCAGTAAATTCTTTTAATTGAGATTCTTCATCAAGAGCTTTTAGTAAATCGATTTCCCCTGAAGATAAAACTTTTTCTTTTAATTCTTCAAAGCGTACTCTCTTTTTTACAAACTCAAGATCGATCCCCAAATCGTAAGAAGAAACCGCAACACCAATTGCTTTTCTGCTATGAGAAATGTTAAAAAAAGGGAGTTTTCTACAAGGATTTGAAGCACCGTCGTCAAAAAAAGGCTTTCCTTTTTCTGTCTTTTTGATGTTGGGAAGACTTTCTATAGAATAGAAGTGATGTAAAACTGACTGCAATAGAGCTCTTCCTGCTAGATAAGTTTTAGCCCTATTCTCACTAAAGTTCTTAACTTTATCAAAGTAGCTCGTATCTAAGTTATGACTTAAAGCAAAAGCATCTTCAATTGAAGATAAAACTAACAGCATAGAATTAACGATTTAACTTTAAGTTATCAAATAAATGAGGATTAGCTTTCTCTTCATTACCGAAGACAGGTTCTATTTTTTCAGAGTTTTTTCTCTCTTCTTTATTTTCTGTCTTAAGTTCTTTTAAATCTAATTCTGCTCCTGAAAGTGAACCTTTAGAAGCATTTTCTTCAATATTTTGCTCTTGAGTCTGCTCGTTTTTACTTTTTTCTACTGTTTTTTGCTTGATTACTTTAAACAATAAAGAAACTACAGCACTTCTTATAAAGTACCAAATAGCAAAGATTACAACACCTGCAGCTAATCCATGGTAAAGCTCATTTTTATCAAATAAGCTGGAATCAACACCATATTGATACATAAAGTCAGTTGCTTTCTTAGGGAAAACAATTGCGCTCCATAAGAAGAAATTTCCTAAAAGGACAGATAAAATTCCGAAACGAATTCGGCTTTTTGATAGGCAACAAAAGAAACCTAAGATAACAATAGATATACCAATTCCTGAAAAAAGAGTTTCTGCAGATGTAATATTAAGCATAATTATTCTAAAATATAGTAAGTTTTACAGACTAGATTTTACCAAACATAGGCCAAAAATGTTTATCTCAACTCTAGATCCTATAGCATTTTCTATAGGACCATTATCCATTAGATGGTATGGAATTCTCTTCTCATTCGGTTTTATTATTGGCTACATTATTATGCAGCTCTTCTTTAAAAAGAAAAAATATAACACTGAAGATCTGGACCGTCTGCTTGTATATGTATTTATAGGAACCGTAATTGGAGCAAGACTAGCTCACTGCCTAATCTATGAACCTGATTTCTATTTTGCCCACCCAATTGAGATCATCAAAATTTGGGAAGGTGGTTTAGCAAGCCATGGTGGCACAGTGGGTGTAATTTTAGCTGTTTTATATTTCATGCATAAAACTAAATGGAAATATAACTTCTTAGAATTAGCAGACATGATTTGTGTCCCTACAGCACTTGTTTGCTCAATGATTAGAATTGGTAATTTCTTTAATTCAGAAATCTTAGGAATTCCAACTAATTCTGATTATGGCGTAGTGTTCTTACGTCTAGGAGAGTCTTTCCCAAGACATCCAGCTCAGCTTTATGAAGCTGCAGCATATTTAGCAATCTTTATCTTATTGCTAGCTGTTTATCTGTATTCGAAACGCAGACCAAATGGTTTAATTTTCGGATTATTATTTACCCTTGCTTTTGTCGCTCGTTTTGCAATCGAGCCTTTCAAAGAAGAGCAAGCAGATTACTCAACCAATGAAATATTTAATGTTGGCCAGCTTTTATCTATTCCATTTATATTATTGGGAATAGCCATCATTGTTTATTCATTCATCAAGAACAAAAAGAAAAATAGGATTTAATCTATGTCATTAGAAGTCATCATTCTTGCTGCTGGCAAAGGCAAAAGAATGCACTCAAAATTGCCTAAAGTTCTACACAAAGTAGCAAACAAGCCAATGTTAGAACATGTAATTGATACAGCAGCATCTCTAAATCCTGAATCAATTCATGTGGTCGTAGGTCACATGGCTGAACTAGTAGAGCAGATGGTAAATGGTCTTTCAGATGATCTTAAAAAACTTGTTAAGATTGATCTGCAAAAAGAACAGTTAGGAACCGGTCATGCTGTATCCTGCGCTATGGGTGACATTAAAGATGAATCTGATGTCTTAGTTCTTTATGGTGATACACCTTTAACGCCAGCACCTCTATTACAGGATCTGATTGCATCTTTACATGGAAGAGAGATGTCAGTTCTTACAGCTTTTGCTGATAATCCTTTTGGCTACGGCAGAATTATCAGAAATGAGCAAGGAAATCTTCAGAAAATCGTTGAAGAAAAAGATGCTACTGATGAAGAGCGCAAGATTAAAGAAGTTAATACCGGCATGATTGTTTGCAAAGGTAAGACTTTAAAAGAATACTTGCCTAAGATCAAAAACAATAATAAGCAGGGCGAGTATTACTTAACTGATTTATCAGGAATGTTAACATCTGCTGGTAAAGATGTGGGCATTTTGGTTGCTCCTGATTTTGAAATCTTATCAGGTGTAAATTCAAAGCCACAATTAGCCTTTGTTGAAAGACTTTACCAAAAGAATGCTGCACAGAATCTTTTAGAAGATGGTGTAACTTTAGCTGATCCTTCAAGATTTGATTTAAGAGGATCACTAAAGTGTGGTGAAGATGTTTTCATCGATATTAACTGTATCTTTGAAGGTAACGTTGAGCTTGGCAATAACGTAGTTATTGGCGCTGGTTGTGTTATCAAGAACTGCTCTATTGGTGAAGGTTCAATTATTTCTCCATACACAGTTATGGAAGACTCTGTAATTAAGAGAAAAGCAACCATCGGTCCTTTTGCAAGATTACGTCTTGGTAATACTTTAGAAGATGAAGTTCATGTTGGCAACTTCGTCGAATGCAAGAAGTCTCACCTAGGTTTAGGCACTAAGGCAGGACACTTATCATATTTAGGTGATGCGACAATCGGTAAAGATGTAAACATTGGTGCTGGTACCATTACCTGCAACTATGATGGTGCTAATAAGTTTAGAACTGAAATTGGCGACGATGTCTTCATCGGTTCAGACTCACAGTTAGTAGCCCCTGTAAGTATCAAAAACGGAGTAACAATCGCTGCTGGTACTACAGTAACCAAACACACTATAATGGACGAGAAAGATCTTGTTCTTACAAGATCTGAGACCAAGATAGTTAAGAAATACGCTCGACCACATAAGAATAAATAAAGTTTTATTCTTTCATCAAATTATTGAACCATTCAAGTCCCTCTTTTCGAGGGGCTCTTTTCTTCTTTCAACAATCAAGAATTCATTATCTGTAAACAACAGGTAACAATAAAATTAGATCTGATACAATAAAGGTAAGACTGGTAAAGATTTTTTTTAAGGGTAATGACTCTTAACTTCAAATATAGGACTGTATTATGTGCGGAATTGTAGGTGCGGTAGCACAACGTAACGTTTCACAAATTTTACTGGAAGGTTTATCAAGACTAGAGTACAGAGGCTATGACAGTGCTGGCATCTGTACTATTGATAACAATACCTTAAACTGCATTAAGACTACAGGTAAAGTAAAGAATTTAAAGGAAGCTGTTAAAGAAAAAGGCTGTCCTGGCTCTATTGGTATTGCACACACCAGATGGGCAACTCATGGCATTCCATCAGAGGTAAATGCTCATCCACACATCTGTGATAACTTAGCTTTAGTTCATAACGGAATTATTGAGAACTTTGCTGAGATTAAAGAGCAGTTAATTGCACAAGGATACAAATTCAAATCACAGACTGATACAGAGGTATTAGTTTGCTTAATTCATTACCACTTGCAAAAGAGCTCAACTTTATTAGAAGCATTTAAGAGTGCTTTAAATGAGGTTAAAGGTTCATTTGGTCTGGCTTTAATCGACAAGAACGACCCAAATACCCTGTATGCAGCGCGCTCAGGTTCACCTTTAATTATCGGTTTAGGTATTGGCGAGAACTTTATTGCCTCAGATACTTTAGCTCTATTACCAGTAACTAGAAGATTCATCTTCCTAGAAGAAGGTGAAATTGCTGTATTAACTACAGAATCTATTAAGGTCTATGACCTAGATGGTAATGAACTACATAAAGACATCGTTGAATCTGATATGGATGCAGAGAGCATTTCCAAAGGTCCATACAGACACTACATGCAAAAAGAAATTTATGAGCAGCCACAATCACTGCAGAATACCCTTTTAGGCAGATTAAGAGGAGATGATATCTCTTTAGAGACTGTTGTTGGCATTGATGAGAATACCTTTAAAGATATCGACTCAATTCAGATTGTCGCTTGCGGTACTTCATATCACGCAGGTTTAGTTGGCAGATACTGGTTAGAAGCTTTAACAGGTATTTCTACAAATGTAGAAATTGCATCTGAGTACAGATACAGAAAAGCTGTAGTAAGAAAGAACAGTCTGTTTGTAACCATCTCACAGTCAGGAGAAACTGCTGATACTTTAGCTTCATTAAGATTAGCTAAAGAGCAGAACTATAAAAAGAGCTTATGTATCTGTAACGTTAATGGCTCTTCATTAGTACGTGAATCTGACTTTACTTTATTTACTAAAGCAGGCGCTGAAATTGGTGTAGCTTCAACTAAGGCATTTACTACTCAGTTACTAAGCTTACTTATCTTAGCTCTAATAATTGGTAAGCAAAAAGGTACCATCAGTAAAGAGCAGAACCATGAAATCATTGAAGATATCAGAAAGTTACCTGCTTTAACTCAAGAGTTCTTAGATTGTGATAAAGAGATTTCTTTATTATCAGAGCAGTTCTCAGGCAAACATCACTGCTTATTCTTAGGTAGAGGTGTGATGTTCCCAATTGCTTTAGAAGGCGCCTTAAAGTTAAAGGAAATTAGCTATATTCATGCTGAAGGATATGCAGCAGGTGAATTAAAACATGGACCTATTGCTTTAATTGATAAAGAGATGCCTGTAGTGGTTGTAGCTCCTGATAACTCTTTAATGGATAAATTAGTATCCAATATTGAAGAGGTTCGCGCTCGTGGAGCTCTGCTATACATTTTCGTATCAGAACAGGCTCATCTAAAAGAAGATAGCCAGACAAGAAAGGTCTCTCTACCTGATTGTCCTGAAATCTTACAGCCAATTCTGTTTACAATTCCACTACAGTTATTAGCTTATCATTGCGCTGTAATCAACGGCACTGATGTTGATCAGCCAAGAAACTTAGCTAAGTCTGTAACTGTGGAATAATAAAACAGGCTATATCTATCTAAATAAAAGATCTGTCACCGTACACCAATTGTGAGCGGTGATAGATTTTTTTAACTTTATCACAAAAAAACTGTATTATATGCGTTGAAATTTCAGCAAAAAAAAAATTAATACGCATGTTTACAAAAGAAAAAGCCATCAAGATCTCTGTTCCATATTGCTTAGTATCAGTAGCAAGAGATTCCGTATACTACTTTGTACTATCTTTCTATTTTCTATACCTGTCTAGAGTATTAAACCTACCTTTAAGTTGTCTTGTACCCATGCTTATATTTATAAAAGCAGTGGACATCATAAAAGAACCTTTTATTGGTTTACTAATTGACTCAGTTGGCACCAGCTTTAAGGTAAATAAATTTAGATTATTTGTTTTTTTAGGCGCAATATTAAATGCGCTTATTACCATTGCAATGTTCAATGTGCCTCATTTGAGCAATGATAACTTTGAAATAATCTATTGCGTTCTTTGCTTTGGTCTGTGGACCATAACATTCTCTTTTTATGACTTACCAACCTGGGCTGTACTTACATCATTTGGTAAAGATAACACAATCAGAGAAGTATTCGCCTCTGTCTCAAGAATTTCCTCTTTAATTGGCTTTTCTATCACTCTTCTCATCTTTTCAACAATTTTTGATACAAATAGTATTTTACCTAAGATTGTCCAGACCATACCTGAGCACAATTTCAATGTAAGCTCTTTTTATGTTGCAGCTTTCTTATTGCTTACTGCATTTATATTTTCTTTATGCTACTCAGAAAAAGGAATTGTTAGCAAAAAGATCGCTTTTGCAAAAGCACAAAAGGCTTTTTGGGGAAATGATCAACTCATTATAACTTTTGCTGTAACTATTCTACAGCAGATCACTTTAAGCGTATTTGTTTGCTCATTTGGCTACTTTTTCCTATTTTTACCAAAAATTCCAACAGATTACGAAATCTTTTTGCAGGTACATATACCTTGGATTATAACGGCATTCATGTCGCTTGCATTCTATAAAGATTTAGTTAAGGCAACTTCTAGAAAAATAGTATTTATCTTTTCTATCATTATGCCAATGACAGGATTTGTATTGATGTTTATGCTCGTCTTCTTTGGAGTACTGACATTACCTTTAATTGGAATGCTTGTAGCTATTAGTGCCTGCGGTTTTGCCTTGTCTTTAGCTTCTACAACGGTGATGACAGCAGACTGTGTTGATTATGGTGAATTTAAATTTGGTATCCGTATCGAGTGTATGAATTTTTCAATTCAAACTGTGGCAGCAAAAATCGGTTATCTGTTCATTCTGATTATTACAGGTCTATCATTTTCTTTTTCAGACATCTTTGTAAAAAATGTAAATTTGACCAACCAGATGTACTCAATCTATTTATGTATTCTGATTGTTTGTATATGTAGCGTAGCCATGCTAATTGTTTACGTAACATATTACAAATTACATGGTAGCTTCTTTGAAAATATTTTGAACGCAATTACATATTTTTCTAATAACAAAACAACTGCTGTAAAAGAAAAATTTAACTCTGTTCGTTACGCAATTGATGAACATTGCGTTATATACAAATTAAAAGCAAATACACTTGATGAAGTAATTCAGGTGTTGACAGACAGACTCTTTGAGGTCAAAGCAATCAAGTCTAAGCACGATTTATTAAAAGGAATCAATGAAAAAATAGCTAAGAACCCAGCAGGTATTGCTCATGGAATTGCGATCCCTCATACACGAGGCAATTACGTAAACAGAAGCTCTTTAGCAGTAGCTACACTAAAAACTCCATTAAACTGTGGAGCTAGTGACAATAAACCATGTGATCTTTTCTTTTTAATAGCAGTACCAGATGACGGTGTATCTCATATCAATCTGCTATCAAATCTATCTCTTATGTTAAGTGAACCAGGATTTGCGGACAAATTAAGACACTCTGGTTCTAATGAAGAAATTACAAAAAGGCTTATCTTATGCGAAAGAAATTTATTCAACTAATTACAGTTGCATCCTCTCTTTTTACCTTTGAACAAGCATCTGCTAGTGCAGACGTTGTCGTATGCGCTGTACCTCAGGTATATTCAGCGTTAGAAAGCGCTAAAGAAGATGCCCCTAATAAGTTTGAGACTTACTATGCGCCTGCTGAAGACATCACCTCAAGAATTGCAAATAACTCTGGTAAGTGTTCCATTGTAGTAAGTTCAGATGAAAAACTAGCAATCTTGATGTTAAGAGCAGAGAAAACCACTCAGGATAACATTAAACCTCTAGTAAAAGCACCTTTGATTCTATGGTCAAAAGATGAAACTTTATTCAAGAATGACATCAAAGCAATTAAAGACAAAAAACTAAAATCTCTAGCTCTTCCCAAAGCATCTCTAACACCTGTAGGGTTTGCGGCTTCTCAGATTGTAAAAAAGAAAAGTTTTCCAACAGATTACATAAAGTACAAGATTTTTAGAACAGAACAAGAGTTTCAAGCTTTTGCTATGGTAAATAGTGGTAACGTACAAACAGGTTTTATTACTAAACCTTTGATTATGAGAGATGGTAAGACCACTGGATCATATTGGTTTGTACCTCATGAATACTATGATCCAATCAAATACTACATCATCAACACTAACTCTACCTCTTTTAGGACAAGCAAAGTTTTCAACTATCTACTTACAGACAACAATGTCCATCAGTTCTTTTTAAAAGCTGGTTTTGAGGACTTAGATAAGTAAAGGCGTTGTTCTTAATGCTGACAGTAGTAGCAATCAAATCGGCAAGCTTTACCGTCGACAAAGCTACTACGTCTTACATTTAGCCCCAGCGGTGGTTCATTAGAAGGTCTTTTTACAACCAAATGGTGTGTAGCTACAGAGAGAAAATAATTAGCATAATCGACAGTATCCAAATCAAATCCTACTAATTCGTGAAAGACACGCATGTCCTTTTTAACAAGCGCACTTTTAGATCTCTCAGGAAACATCGGATCATAATAAACAACATCAGGAGTTTCTAACTGAACTCCATTAGTAAGAATATCTTTAACACTGCCAAAATTGCATAAAGTTGGAAGACCATTTTTAAGCTTAGATAATATATCAGGAGATACTTGAGCTTTTTTCATTGCAGAAACTAATAAAAGCCAAATCACAGGATTTCTTTCAAACATGTATACTCTAGCACCTGCTGACTGCAAGATTAAACTCTCGCGACCTAGTCCTGCTGTAGCATCAAATACCACTGGTTTTGAGAGTTTTCCGATGACAGCACGGCAAACAGCTTCACTGTTTTTTCCACTGTGATTTAATCGCCACAAAAGCTTTTCATTGAAAACATCAATTTTAAAATCTTTCTCTGAAATTTCTGAATTCTCTAAAGAAAGGTAAATTTCTTCATTTACATGAAGAACAAAATGTGAATTTAAGGCAATTGATTCACACTGTGAAGCTAAAGCCTCTTTTACTAATATGGCTTCTTTTTCAAATGGAGAGTTTCTAGCGATTTTAAGCTCAAGCATTATCTAAACTTCTTAATTGCAGTATCAAAATTAGGCTTAACATTACGCCACAATTCAAAGCTTAAGATAGCTTGACCTACTAGCATACCAAAGCCATCATAAGCTTTTACACCTAATGAAGAGACTATATTTGTAAAACAAGTATGTCCATCAGGACGGTACATTAAGTCATATACAAAAGAAGCTTTTGATAAGATTGAATCTGCAATATTAGGTAACTCATTTTTCAGAGATAGTGAAGTTGCATTGATAATCACATCATATGAACCAGTTAAATTTTCATAAGAAGTACCATCAACAATACCTGGATAGAAAACGGCAAGATCCAAAGCCTTTGATACAGTACGATTTACGATAGTGATTTTCTTTATACCACTTTCGATGATTGGCTTTAAGATACCTTTTGCTGCGCCACCAGCTCCAATAATTAGGACATGCGCATCTTTTAATGGACAGCCTAATCTATTTAAATCATAAACTAGACCTCTGCCATCGGTGTTATCACCTAAGATAGAACCATCAGGCATCTTCTTTAGGGTATTAACTGCACCTGCTGCTTTTGCGTATTCTGTTAAGTTATCTGCATATGAAAAAGCATCTAGCTTACAAGGCACTGTAATATTGCAGCCTAATCCACCGTTTTTAAAAAATTTATCAGCACATTGATTGAAACAGCCATCTTCAACCAAGACTCGACCGTATTCAAGATCTTGGTTGGTTTCTTTAGCAAAAAAAGCGTGTAATGCTGGAGACATTGAATGAGCTACAGGATTACCAAATAAAACATATTTATCTGTCATTATTCTTTCCAACCGGGACCTTTTCTAACTAAGGTATGGGTTAAAGTATCGTAAATTGAAGTAGGAGCATTCTGACCTCCACATGGAAGATCAAGCACGAGCTGAACCCTATCTAGCAGTTTTTTATCTAATAAAGAAATTTCACTAGTTGCTTCATGGCCTGAGATATTTGCACTTGTAGATACAAGTGGAACTCCGCTCTCTTTACAAAGATTTGCTAAAGTTTCAAAGGCAGTAATTCTTACAGCAACAGTATGGTTATCTTTTAGAGCAATGCTGTGAAAATCATCATTCATGGGAAGAATGAATGTATGAGGGCCTGGCCACATAGACGACATCAACTTATGAGCAGAATCATCTACTCTTTTATCATCGATATATCTTGATAATACAGACAAAGAACTATCCACAATAATTAGACCTTTGCTAACATCGCGCTCTTTGACTGCAATCACTTTTTTTACAGCATCTTCATTAAAAACAGAGCAACTGATGCCATAAACACCTTCTGAAGGACATATAACCAGTTCCCCTGACTTTATGACTTCAGCTGCTTTAGTGATGCTTTTTGAAAAAACAGCTCTCATTTAGATGTTCTTTACTTAAATATTCTTTAATTTTTCCTGTAAAGCAGCATCTTTATCCATAACAGCTTTAGCTGCCTTTTCTCTATCTGCTTTTACTTTGGCATCGATATCTTTATCAGTTAAAGCGATGATCTGAGCTGCTAAATAAGCTGCATTCTTAGCACCAGCTTTACCTACTGCAACCGTTGCAACAGGAATACCACCTGGCATCTGTACAGTTGAATATAAAGCATCAACGCCAGATAGAGGGCCTCCATCACAAGGAATACCAATTACAGGTCTTGTAGTTCTAGCTGCAATTGCACCTGCTAAGTGAGCTGCGAGTCCCGCAGCACCAATAAATACAGCACAGCCTCTGTTTTCAGCTTCTTTAACATACTCACTTACAACATCAGGAGTACGGTGAGCTGAAGCAACTCTTGCCTCATAAGGAATGCCGAAGGCCTTAAGAATTGACATGGTGTTTTCTAGTAAAGGAAGATCAGAATCTGATCCCATTAAAATAGCAACAAATGCTTTTGACATAATTATTTACCTCGTTAACAGTGCTAAAGATTTTACCACGAGCCACTAGTTAGGTCGAACAATTACGTGTTTGCGACGTTTTCTGCTTTCACATAGAACATTTCCACAAACAAGGCCGATGCCTGCTTTAAATTTCTTCTCATACATAATTGGAAATGAACAATCAGGGCAAGGTTTAGCAACCGGCTTACCCGGAACTGAGAATTTACAATCTGGATAATTAGAACAGGCATAGAACATTCTGCCTGAACGGGATGTTCTTTGAGTTAGCTTACCTTTTTTGCAAATAGGACAATTGATGTTCATACTCTCTTGAGGATTATGAACATAGTTGCACTCAGGATAGTTCGAACAGCCAATAAAAATACCAAAACGCCCTTTTTTTACTAGCAAAGGTTCGCCACAGCGTGGACACGGAGCGCCAACTTCTCCTAAAGAAACCACCGTATGAGGTGCAACAATAGGTTTTAAAAATGAGCACTCAGGATAATTTGAACAACCTAAGAAATCGCCATGAGCCGAATGTCTTATCACTAAAGGTTCACCACACAAAGGACACGGAGACCCTTCTTTTAAATGTTCATCATCAGCTTGCATACTCATAGATATTTTCCTGTTCTACTTTAAATATGTCCCTCTTTTGGCTGTCATAATCTCACAATTTAAGCAAATTTACTCCACTAATGGTAAAATTAAAGTAACTGACAAAAGGAAAAAAAATGGCAATTAGAGACGTAGTTATTTACCCTGATGAGATTTTAAGAAAACCAAACAGTGACATTACTGTTTTTGACGAGAATTTAAAGCAATTATCTGAAGATATGTTCGAGACCATGTACAAAAATGAAGGTATCGGTCTAGCAGGTCCTCAGATAGCTGAAAACAAAAATATCGTAGTAATTGATATTCCTGAAGATGACGGTTCACAGGGCAAAAATAAAATTGTTTTAATCAACCCAAAGGTCACCAAACTTGAAGGTGATATTGTTGAATCACAGGAAGGTTGTCTTTCAGTTCCTGGCTATCAAGATAAGGTAGAAAGATATGAAAGATGTACTGTTGAATATCAAAATTTAAATGGCGAGCATTGTACTTTTGACAATGTGGATGGTCTATTTGCAATCTGTCTGCAACATGAGATTGACCATCTTCATGGCAAATTGTTCGTAGATAAGTTATCTAGAATGAAAAGAGACAGACTTCATAAAAAATATGAGAAATATGTAAAGTCTCTTAAAGGAGAATAATCTTGGATAAGAGAATTATCTTTGCCGGAACTCCTGAATTTGCAGCTGTTCATTTGAAGGCTTTATTAGATGCAGGGATTAAACCTGTAGCTGTCTATACCCAGCCTGATAGACCTGCAGGAAGAGGTCATAAGTTAACACCTTCTCCTGTAAAGGCATTGGCTTTAGAAGCAGGCATTGAAGTATTTACTCCTGAGAATTTTAAAGACGAAGAAGAAATTAAAAAATTTGAAGATCTAAAAGCCGATCTCTGCATCGTTGTAGCTTACGGTATCATTCTTCCACAAAGAGTTATTGATGCACCTAAATGCGGTTGTATCAATGTACACGGTTCTATTCTTCCAAAATACAGAGGAGCCGCTCCTATTCAAAGAGCTCTCCTTGACGGAGAAGAAGAAACTGGTGTTTCAATCATGAAGTTAACTCTAAAGCTTGATGCTGGTGATGTATACTCCGTAGCTACATTGAAAATTGAAAAAAATGATACTTCTGCTACTTTGTTTGCAAAATTAGCTGATTTAGGAGCAATGACCTTACTTATTGCTCTGCCTAAGATTTTTGATGGTTCTTTAAAAGCAGTTCCTCAGGATGAAGACGCAGTTACATATGCAATGAAAATCTCTAAAGAAGAATCTCATATTAACTTCAACCAAAGTGCCGAAGTTGTTGACAGAACTATTAGAGGTTTAAATCCTTGGCCTGTTGCTACTACTGAGCTTAATGGCATTAAATACAAAGTATTTATGTCATGTGTTGAATATGGCACAACTGAGTTAGAACCAGGTCGCATTGTTAATGTTGATAAAGATGGTATCAACGTAGCTTGTGCTCAGGGCATAGTAAAACTAATCACCATTCAGGCTCCTGGTAAAGGACCTGTAAAAGCAGCAGATCTTGCAAGATCTAGAAAAGACGAATTTTGTGTAGGAAAACAATTTGGCTGATAATCAAAAGAGTGCTTTAAAACTAAGAAATAGCACTAAACCACATACTGATTCACGTGATAACAAAAAGAGATTTTCTCATCACGCTAACACCAATAAAAAAGCAACAGCTGCTCAAGGATCAGCTTCAAGAGCAGCTGCTGCCTTGTGCGTTAATGCTATTGAAGAAGGTAAATCTCTAACAGAAGCTCTGCCACTATTCACAAAAGAGTTAGATGACAGAGATAGATCTTTTGTCCAGGAAATTGTTTACGGAACATTAAGACACAGAAGATTACTGTCTACCACTGTAAATGAGCTTTTAGATCATTCAATCAATCAGCAATTTAATGTCGCAAGAACTCTAATTATCTGCGCTATCTATCAGCTTTTATTCACAAGAGCCCCTGCTCATGCGGTAGTTGCAGCAACAGTTGGAGCTTGTGAACTTTGCAGATGCAAAAAATTTACAGGTCTTGTTAATGCTGTTTTAAGACGTTTTCTAAGAGAAGGCGCTCACCTTGCACACAGTGCAGATCCCTGTGTTGAGCAATCATTTCCTAAATGGCTTTATGAAGAGCTTTTAAAAGACTATGGAAATGACGCTGTAGAGATCATGAAATACTCAAATGAACATGCGCCTATGTTCTTAAGAGTTGAAAATTCTAAGATCTCAACACAAGACTACTTAAAAGCATTAGAGACATTCTCTATTGATGCTAAAACTGTAGAAGAAAGTCCTTGTACCATTCTTTTAGATTCTCCTGTTGGTGTAGAGAAGCTACCTTACTTTGATAAAGGTTATGTTGCTGTTCAAGATTTAGCAGCACAGCTTGCAGCCCCTCTTTTAAAGCTTGAAGAAGGTCAAAGAGTTTTAGACACTTGTTCAGCACCAGGTGGTAAAAGCGCTCATATTCTAGATTTATGCCCTAACGTGGCTTTAACTTGCACTGATGTTGATGAAAAGAGACTAGAGAGTGCTAAGGTAAATCTACAAAGACTATCTAGAACACCTGAATTTTTAGTAGCAGATATTGCAAATGAACCTTATAAAATTTCAGGTACATTTGACAGAATTCTAGTGGATGCTCCTTGCTCAGGAACTGGTGTGATAAGAAGACATCCTGATATCAAATGGCTAAGACGTAAAAAAGACATTGATGTGCTTATACAAACACAAGAAAAGATCTTAGACAACTCTTTTGCTTTATTAAACAAGGGTGGCATCTTAGTTTATACAACCTGTTCAATTCTCAAAAAAGAGAATATTGAACAAGTAGAAAAGTTCTTAACAAGACATAGTGATGCTCAAGTATTGCCATTTGAGATGAAAGGTAAGACTGTTGAAACATATCAAAGATTACCTGGTGAAAACGGTTCTGATGGCTTTTTCTACGCAAGATTTATAAAGAAATAAAATTATAAACAACTACAAAGTAACAGCAAATGAAGATTATTATTCTTGGATCGGGTGATGTAAGTATCGAACTTGCTAAGTATCTTGTGAATGCAGGACACGCGGTCACCATTGCAGATACTGCCTATGATGCTCTAGCAGAGATCGGTAACCGTATTGATTTAAGAGTAGTAATCGGAAATCCAGCTTCTCCTGATACATTAAGAAGAGCTGGAGCTGACAATACAGAACTTTTAGTTGCAACCACATCTGATGATGAAGCAAATATTACAGCATGTTGTGTTGCTCAGTTCTTATTCAAAATTCCTAGAAAAATCGCCAGACTTCGTAGTGCTGAATACCTACAAGAGGCAGGTATTCTCTTTGGTCCTAACAGTATTCCTATAGATCATATTATTGCGACTGAGTACATTACAACTCAAAGCATTATGTCTATGATTGAGCTGCCTGGTATCAATGAAATTGGCTCTTTCTGTGACAGTAGAATTATTGTTGCAAGTACAAAAGTTGAATTAGGCGGTAAACTTTTAGGCAAGAGCATTTCATCTTTTTCATCTTATGATGGTAAAGCCAGTGTTTTAGCTGTTTATAGAGATAAAAAATATTTATCCGACCTCAAAAAAGAAGCATTCCAAATCGGGGATGAAGTATTTTTCTGTTGTGAACGTGACAGAGCCTTATCTCAATTATCAGCATTGAGAAAACTAAGTATTGGCGATAGAAACATCACAATCGCAGGCGGCACTCATATTGCAGATTCTCTAGCTCGCGCTCTGTCTGAAAAATACAGTGTAAAGTTAGTTGAATCCGATCCTGATAGAGCAAAAAAGACCGCACAACACCTTCATGACAGTGAGGTTGAGGTTTATAACGCAGATCCTGTCGATATGAACTTCATGAAAGAAGAAAACATCGATTCTACCGATCTATATATAGCTGCAACACCAAAAGACGAAACCAACATCATGTCGTCTTTGATACTAAGAAAAGTACATAACGTTAAAACTTTAGCTTTAATCAGAGGCGATTCCTTTGCAGATTTAACTGTTAATGATAAATCTGATATTGATACTGTAGTCTTTCCAAAGGATTCTATTATTTCAGCACTGCTGTCTTTGATTAGACAAGAAAGTGTTGAAAATGTACATCTGTTCAGACAAGGTAAGTCTGAAGCGATTGAGTTCATCTTAGAAGGTTCAAAGTTTACAAGTAAGATCATTGGCAAGAGAGTTGATTCTCTCAATTTGCCAAAAGGTGTAACTCTAGGTTTGGTAATAAGAGGTAAGAAATTACTTCAGATTGAACCTCAACTTAAATTTGAAGATAAAGACAGGCTGATTGCGTATCTAGATGACAACAGCCAGATGCGTAAGCTTGTAAGATTCTGTCGACCATTCTCTTTCTGGATACCAAAGTGGTAATTGATTTTAGACTAGTAGCAAAACTGTTAGCTCCAGCTCTATTCTTATTTGGAATAGTAGCATTTATTCCTGCTATCTACGCTTTATGCAACACTACCCATGGAATCGGAGCATTCGTAGCGACAGGAATTATTGGTCTTTTTGTATCTTTCTGCTGTCATACTTTAGGGAAAAAAGCAGGTCAGAATCCTTCTATTAGAGTTCTTTTTCTCTTTACTACCTCTTTATGGGTTATAGTGTCTCTAATTGCAGCTATTCCTTTTTATTATCAGTTACCTGATTTGAGTTTTTCTCAATCTCTTTTTGAAGCTTGCTCTGGACTTTCAACCACGGGCTCAACCGTTATCACACATTTAGAGCAGCGACCTCAAGCAATTATTCTTTGGAGAGCAATCTTAAATTACATTGGAGGCGTTGGGTTCGTTGCTTTAGCTGTGGTAATTCTGCCTATTTCAGCTATGGGCGGTATGAGTATTTTCAAAACTGAGTCTCAATCTTTTGATGATTCAGCAAAATTTACTCCACACTTAAAAACTATGGTGATCTCCCTGTTTGTTTGGTATGTAGCTATTTTGGTTACTTGCACTTTATTTTATGTTGTAGGTGGTTTTGATATCTTCACAGCGATAACCACAGCGATGAGTACTGTTTCAACCGGTGGTATGACTGCAACCGATGCATCAATGAATGGAACTTCACCTTTCATTCAATATGTAGCTATTGTGTTCATGTTAATTTCAAGCTGTCCATTCCTGTTAATTCTGTCATCCTTGTCAGGTAACTTTTTCAAGTTCTTTAAAGATCAGCAGGTAAAAGGATTCATTCTTTTAAATGTTATCGTGGCAACCGCTGTTGCCATCTCTTTAATTTATATGAATGATTATGATCTTGAAAAGGCTTTTAGAATTTCATTCTTTAACGTAGTATCTGTAACATCTACAACAGGTTATTCTTTAGAGGATTTCACTTTATGGAATCCTTTTGCCTCTAGCTTGTTCTTATGTATTTTAGCTATTGGTGGTTGTTCTGGTTCAACATCAGGAGGCATTAAGACTTTCAGAATTCAGATCTGTCTGTCCATGTTTAACACTCAGTTACAGAAACTCTTACACCCTCACATTGTTAGCGAGCCAAGATTTAATCGTAAGGTTATTGATCCTGCAACCTTATCATCTGTAATTACTTATCTTGTGTCATATATTTTTATTGCAATGCTATCGAGCATTGTTGCTTGCTCTTTAGGTTTAGATTTAGGAGACTCCATTACAGCAACTGTATCCTGTCTATCAAACGTAGGTCCTGCTATGGGAACTACTTTAAACCCATCCTCTAACTTCAGTCAGGTATCAAATCCTCTGTGTCTACTTTTCAGTGTGGATATGATTTTAGGACGACTAGAGATCTTACCTGTACTTATCTGCTTTACTAGAATGTTCTATAAGAGATAGCCTAAAACAGCCTACAGGTTCATATCCAAAGCTAATTGCAATGTTAGGTTATGAGGAAGGTGTTTTAAGAGATATGTTCTGCACAAGCAGAACCCAAAATTGAAAAACTAGTAGTAGAACCAGTAATCTAAAGTTAATAGCATCATCCAAACGATATTATGGAAAGCACAGCCAATTAAAGTGTATTTGCGCTCTTTAGCTACAGCCTGACCGTCTTCACAGTGAATTGATGCTCTGTAAGTTGCTGCTGCTAGGGGTAATAGCGCAAAAAGTACGATAAAGCACTCCCAAAACTTGTGCGAGAAGAAACATGCACTTAATGATGCCATTGCGGAAAACGCAAACATCACAATCAGGTATACAGCAGACATCTTAGGACCTAATCTTGCAGCAATGGTCTTTTTTCCAGAGAGCCTATCCTCAACAATATCTCTCATTGAAGCTACATGCAGTACCATTACAGACTGAGCGCCACAAGCTAAACCTAATAAAAATGAATCAGGGAAAAGATCTACACCCTGATCACTAGCACCTAAAACTAAGATTTGTGAACCGATTACAGCAGCAAGACCAAAGAAAATGAATACTGCAATATCGCCAAAGCCTTTATATCCATAAGCCATACCAATGGTATAGAAAATAGCAGCAAGAACAGCTGCTACTCCTAAGAATACAAACCAGGATAAAACCTCAATATTGTTTCCTACTGACATAAATAGAGCTAAGGATCCACAGATAGTAGCAAGCAGAGTTACTGTAGCCATAGACTTTCTTAAAGCTGTAAGTGAAATTGAACCTAACATTACAGCTCTTATAGGTCCCAAGCGATTAGGACCATCTGCACTCTTACAGGCATCACCATAATCATCTGCAAAGTTACTTAAAATTTGTAGCAACACACCAGTAGCTACAATTAAAAAGCCTGTAAACAGGGTATAAGCAGTAACATTGCCATAGTAATAACCTAAAGCACAACCTAAAGCACAGTTAGTTAGAGCAAGGAGCAATGATTTTAAACGAATTTCACTTAACCAATCTTTTAACATGTTGTATCTCTTTTAAGACTTCTATTTTCTCTTGAATATCTCTTAATAATAAATCCAAAAATCTGCTACTAATACGATTATCCAAATTAGATTATTAAATGAACAGCTTAACATCAATTCATTGAACCGATTTTTCAAAAAGTTCGATTTGTTCTTATATCTTAAGATGGTGTATACAAAGTAAATCATGGGAATAAAGCCTGCGATTATAAACAGAGATTCTAAAGCTCTGTGAGAAGTGATGCAGGCTAATACTGAACAGGCTATATTCACAGAGACTAATGCTATGAGGTAAATTGTAGAAATCTCATAACTTATCACTTGGCCTATGGTTTTAGCTTTTTCTCTGACATTAGTTCTGATACTTCTTACATACAAGATGATTAATGAACTTGCAGCTGCACTTATGGCCAATAAATACGCATCAGGATAGAAATCGATAGTAGCACTAGATGCTGCCACGATGATAAATTGAGAGCCCAAGATTGAAATCATGCCAAAGATAACAAAGATTGCAATCGCACCAATTCCTTTGTATAGATAAATACTACTTGTAGTGTAGAAAAGAGCTAAAAGGATAGACAAGGCACATAAAAATATAAACCAGGATAAAAGCTGAATGTTTGAACCTATCGCAAGATAAATAGAGAGAGCACCAAAGACAGCGATCAAAAGAGTAACTAGAGCCATTCTCTTTCTTAATTGCGTCAGAGAAATTTCTCCAATCATAATTGGAGTCATAAACCCTTTCTGTTTATCAAGTCGATGCTTTCTGTATGCTCGAGAGTAATCAATAGAGTAATTACATAAAGACTGAATACCACCGCCACAGATGATAATCGCTATTGCAACAACTATTGTTCTAAAAGTTACATCACCGTAGTAAAAACCAATTGCACAACCTAAAGCACAATTTGTTACGGCATAAAACAACGAAATGTATCTTGGATTGATTTTATTATCTTTGGTCATACTGTTTGTTGTACACAACTTAATCATTTCTATATTCTAATTGATCTCTTGCACTTTTATCCTGTTTTTTCTCAAAAATCAGAAAACAGCCCCTCCTCATTGTATAATTTGCGGTGAAAAATAATTTTGGAGATAAGCATGTTATTTGACGATCCAGCTTTACGTCAGTTAAAGAATACATTTGAAAAAGAAAAAGTAAAAAAAGAAGGTTTTGTTAAGGCCTCAGATAGAGGCTTTGGATTCCTAGAAGTAGATAGAGAATCTTTCTTTATTACTCCAAATGATATGAAGAATATCGTTAACGGAGACAGAATCAGAGCAGTCATTGAAGAGGATGGTAATGGCAAGAGCCATGCAGTTCCTGAAAAACTAATTGAAGCATACCTAAAAAGATTCGTAGGTAAGGTTTTATTTGTCGGAGGCAAATTAAACATTGTTCCAGATCATCCAAGCATCAATATCAGAATGCAGGCAGATGATCATCGTAAAGACAAATCACAGAAACTAGAAAATGGAGATTGGGTTATCTGTAACCTAACCTCTCATGCTTTAGAAAAGAAATTCTTTAGAGCATCATTAGATGAGTTCATTTGTAAGAAAAATGATCCAAAAGCTCCTTGGTCAGTAAGTTTAAGACGTTATGACTTACCTTTAACCGAACCTGAAGACGCTGAGTTTAAGTTTTTAGAAGATTCTCTTCCAAGAGAAGATATGTCTGCAGTTCCCTTTGTTACTATCGACTCTGAGCATACTGAAGATATGGATGATGCTTTGTATATCGAAAAAGATGGTGATAATTACAAACTTTATACAGCAATTGCAGATCCTACTGGCTATATTGCTGAGGACACACCTTTAAATCATCTAGCAGCACACAGAGCTTTCTCAATTTATCTTCCTGGTAGAGATATTCCTATGTTACCTAGGATTCTCTCTCAGAATCTGTGTTCTCTCAGAGCAGATGAGGCAAGACCTGCTTTAGTTGGCATCATGACCATAACTAAAGATGGCGAATTATTAAAAGATAGGACTGTATTTAAGCTAGCCGAGATCCAATCTCACGGTAAGTTAATTTATAACGAGATTTCAGATTACTTAGAAGGAGTTGCAGGCGCAAAATTTACTCCATCAGAGGAAATTAAGCCAATTCTGTCTTTATTAGTTGAGTTTACTAAGGTAAGAGATCATTACCGTTCAACACATGCTGCAAGTTTCAAAAACAGACCTGATTATGAGTTCGTTCTAAAAGATAACGGAGCATTAGATCATATTGAGGTAAACCACAGACGTATTGCCAACCAGATTGTTGAAGAGGCTATGATTGTTTCAAACGTAGCAGCAGGTGACTTCTTAGCAGAGAAGCTAAACAGCGGTATCTTTAACATCCACTGTGGCTTTGATATGCAGAAGAAAAAGGACATCGTAGAGTTACTTGAAAAAGAAAAATGCCCTTTTGATGAAGACAAATTAGATACCATTGAAGAGTACAACAAGGTTAGAAGATTTGCTGTAGATAACAACAATGATTATCTAGACAGCAGAATAAGAAAACTTCAAGAATACTCTGAGATTAGTATTACTCCAGGTCCACATTATGCTTTAGGTGTAGAAAACTATGCAACTTGGACGTCTCCTATTAGAAAATACGGAGATATGGTAAATCACAGATTGATAAAGTCTCTGATTGCTAATACTGTAAAACCAACTCTTCCTGATGAAGATCTATTAAAAGAGATGAATGATGCTCGTCGTACCAACAGAATGGCAGAGCGCGATGTAAGAGATTGGTTATATGTTGAATTCTTAGAGCCAGAAATTGAAAAAAAGACTGTATTCAATGGTGAGATCTTTGATATTTCTAGAGGTGGTCTAAAGGTTATCCTAACTGAAAACGGAGCTATGATCTTTGTACCATTCTCATTTATATCTGAGAGTAAAGAAGATCTTATCCTGTCAGGAGATACTGGTGAAGCTTTTGTTAAAGGTAATCTTGTAAAACGTTTAGGAGATCCTATCAAGGTAAGAATTGTTGAAGTTAACAAAGAAACAAGATCAGTTGTAGGTGCTCCCAGCGAGCCTTTTGGAGGGCTGATTCTGCCTGATCCTTCTGCTTCTAAGAGAAACAGAAACAACTTCAACAGAAGAAGATAAATAAAAAGATGGAGTTAAAACTATTGTCTTAATTCCATCAATCATATTTTATTAACAACGGTCTAAAAAGAGCAGCATTGCTGCTCTTTTATTTCACTTACTGTTCAATACCGCTTTGCTTTAACAAAGCATCAACACTAGGCTTTCTGCCTCTGAACTCTTCAAAATTCTTTAATGGATCTGAAGCTCCACCACAAGCTAAGATCAGTTCTTCAAAGCTCTTTCCTACTTCTCGATTAAATATACCCTTTTCTTCAAAAAGAGAGAAAGCATCAGCGGCTAATACCTCAGCCCATTTATAGCTGTAGTAACCTGCTGCATACCCACCTGAAAAGATATGAGTAAAGTTATTAGGGAAACGGCTGTCTTTGAAGTTAGGAACCACAGCAACCTGTTTTTTAACCTCATTTAGAATTTCAAAAATTCTGCCACCCTTATTAGGATCGTATTCAAGATGAATTCTAAAGTCGAATAGAGCAAATTCTATCTGACGCAACATTGCCATAGCTGATTCAAAATTCTTAGCAGCTAAAACAGCATCTAATTTATCTTTTGGTAAAGGCTTGCCTGTTTTTACATGACTTGATAAGAAGTTTAACACCTCTTCCTGCCAAGCAAAGTTCTCATTGAACTGGCTTGGTAACTCCACTGCATCCCAAGGTACACCATTGATACCTGAAACATCAGCAATATCAATCTTGGTTAACAGTTGATTTAGTGAGTGACCAAACTCATGGAAGATAGTTACCACTTCATCATGGGTTAACTCAGAAATATTGCCATTTACAGGTCTTGTAAAGTTACATACTAGGTAGGCTACTGGTAACTGTAAAGTTCCGTCATCACGATAACGGCGAGTTAAACACTCATCCATCCAAGCACCACCGTTCTTACCTGGTCGAGCATATAGATCCATAAAGATAGTACCTATCTTAGAACCATATTTATCCTCATAGACATCAAAGCACTTTACATTCTCATCCCAAACATCAACACCTAAGCGCTTCTTTAGAGTGACTCCATATAATCTATGAGCACATTCAAACATGCCTTCGATTACTTTATTCTCTGGGAAATATGGACGTAATTCTTCTTCTGAGTATGAGTACTGAGCTTGACGCAGTTTCTCAGAATAAAAAGCAATATCCCATGGCTGTAAATCATCAACACCATTCTTTTTAGCATATTCACGTAATGTTGAGATTTCTTTTTCACCTTGAGCATGAGACTTTTTAGCTAAATCTTCTAAGAAATTAATTACAGTCTCAGGAGTATCTGCCATCTTGGTTGCTAAAGATAAATGAGCATAAGATTCAAAACCTAAAAGTTTTGCTTCTTTGTAGCGTAAAGATAAGATTTCTTCCATTACCTTTGCGTTATCCCATTTACCGGCATTTGGACCTATCTCTGAAGAGCGAGTGTTATATGCTACATATAACTCTTTTCTTAAATCTCTGTTCTCACAGTGAGTCATAAATGGTAAATAAGATGGCATCTCTAAAGTAAAAACATAACCATCTAATTTACGCTCTGAAGCTTCTGCACTAGCTAGTTTTAAAGCGCTTTCAGGTAAACCTTTTAACTTATCTTTGTCAGTTACATGTAAAGTGTAACCATGAGTTGCATCTAGAACGTTATTTGAAAATTTGGAGGTTAATTCACTTAATTTTGCTGAAATTTGCGCAAATTCCTTCTGTTCTGCTTCGTTTAAATCAACACCAGTTAATTTAAAATCTCGAATAGCATTCTTGATAGCTTTTTGCTGAGGAATTGATAATCTGCCAAAGGCATCAGATGCTTGGATTTTCTTTAATACTTCAAAATAAGGTTTGTATTGACCAAACCATGAATAGAACTGAGAGAGTACAGGTAAACACTCATCATGAGCTTTTCTTAGCTCTTTGGTATTATTTACAGAGTTTAAATGAGAAACTACAGACCAAACTTTAGATAAGCGATCTTCATTTTCTTCAATTGGTGAAATTACGTTATCCCAAGTTGGTTCATTTTTGTATTTTTCTGATAATTCAATGATCTGCTTTTTACATCTTTCAATAGCAGTTTCTACAGCACTTTTTACGTGTTCTGGTTTTACCTGTGAGAAAGGAGGCAGACCACTATAATTTAACAATGGATTATCTTTAATTTCTGACATATTCATTCTTTCCTATAAATATTTTTTACTTTTCTATGATTGTACACTGAAAATACATCGATTTTTGATAGATATAGGCGTATGTGCTAAGATCACCCATGATAAAAATCATTAAATACCGTATGTTATGGCATTAAGAAATAGAGAAAACTATGTCAGATCAGAATAACAGTGTTTTTGAGCAAAGAGTTGCATCATTAAGAGAATTACTAGATCAAAACGATCTTGATGCGCTTATTGTTTCTCATGATGATGAATACCTGTCTTATGAACTAAATGAAGATGAAGAAAGACTAAAGTACATTACAGGTTTTTCAGGAAGCGCAGGTTATGCTGTTATCACCAGCAATGATCTCAAGATAAATGAAGAAAACATTGAAATAAATCAAGATAACACAGAAAACGGCATTGTAGTTGACAGAGACTGTGCTGTCTTCGTCGATGGAAGATATGTTGTTCAAGTAAAAGAGCAGATTGACAGTGATATCTTTCAGGATTTCGATTTAGCAAAAGTAAAACCTGCTAAATGGATTTCAAGTGTAATGCCAAAGAATTCAACTGTTGGTATTGATATCAATTGCGTAAGCTACGAAGAATATATATCTATCAAGAATGAACTAGGTATGAACAACATTAACCTAGTTGCAACCGAGAACAATCTTGTAGATAAGATTTGGACTGATAAACCAGCATCTGTAATTTCAGAAATTTCTATTTTCCCTGATGAATACAATGGTTGCCCTAGTCCTCAAAAAAGGCAGCTTATTGCTCAGACTTTAAGGGATAAAGATTTAGATGCAACTGTAATCTGCGATCCTGAAAGTATCTGTTGGTTACTAAACATTAGAGGAAAAGACAGAGCTTATCTTCCTGTTATCAATTGCAAAATGGTAGCCTACTCTAATGAAGCCTTAGAGTGGTACATCAATCCAAATCACTTTAAAGATGAGAATCTTCAGGATCAGTTACAAGAGCACATTGGTCATATTGATATCTTCCCTGAAGAAGCCTTTGATGATGTTTTAGATAGATTGTGTTCTTCATCTTGTACTGTTTACGTAGATCCAGAAACTACTAACGCTCATGTAATGACAAAACTGTACTCAGGTGGAGCAAAAGTTTCAGAAGGCTTAGGATTGTGTCAGATGCCTAAAGCTTGCAAAAATCACATCGAAGTTGCAGGTGAGTACAAAGCTCACATCAAAGATGGCATTGCTATGTGCCGTTTTATTTCATGGTTAGACAACTTAACCGCATTGGATAAACCAACTGATAGCGATGAAACTTTCTTAAGAAGAGTAGAAGGTGTAGATGAAGCTGAACTTGCAGCTAGAGCTTTGAGTTTTAGAAAAGTTGAAGCCGGTTTTATCGAACCTTCATTTGCAACAATTTCTGCATTAGGTCCAAATGCAGCAATGTGCCACTATAATCATGAAAATGAGGCTACACCTCGAGCTTTAGGTAAAGATTGCTTATATCTAATTGATAGTGGAGCTCATTTCATTGAAGGCACCACTGACATTACAAGAACCATTCTTGTAAGTCCTCATATTACCGATGAGATTAAGAGAATGTACACTCTTGTACTAAAATCGCATATTGCTCTTGCAACTCTTATCTTCCCTAAAGGCACATCAGGAATTCAAATAGATGCCATTGCAAGAAGACCTTTATGGGATTGCGGTTTTGATTTTGCTCATGGTACAGGTCATGGCGTAGGTCACGTACTCTCAGTTCATGAAGGACCACAAACAATTTCTTCTAGAAGATCTACAGTGCCTTTAGTTCCTGGAATGGTTCTATCTGATGAGCCTGGTTACTACAAAGAAGGTGAGTATGGTATTAGACTAGAAAACCTTTTAGTTGTAATGCAGTGCACCCAACCAGGAATGCAGCACATGCTATGTTTTTCACCTTTAACTCTTGTTCCTTTTGATAAGAGATTTATCGATAAAGAGCTTTTATCACAAAAAGAAATAGAGTGGCTTAACAATTACCATCAGAACGTAAATAATGTGATTACAAACGCAGCTACTTCTTTAACTGAAGATGAGATTACTTGGCTAAATAAGGCCACTGCCGCTATTTAATGGAGTTGACGGATAATGTTTTTCTTAAAAAAGAGCTTACCTGGTGCTATTTACTGTCAGACCAGATTACAGCAGTTGCCTACTATTCCTGTGGATGTTTCCTCATATAATATTTTAGAAACACCTCATCGTTGTTTTAATAGAATTCTTGAGCTTATTGCCAGCGCTAAAGAAAGGATCTTAATCACTGCTTTATATTTACAAGATGATGAGATCGGCAGACAAGTTCTACAAGCACTTTATGATGCAAAAGAAAAGAATCCAAAACTCTATATTAGAGTTTATGTAGATTTTCATCGCGCTCAAAGAGGTTTAATTGGTAAAGGGCCATCTCTTGGTAACTCTGAGCTTTATTACAAGATGGCAAAAACCAGTGAAACCCCACCTGCTATCTATGGTGTTCCTGTAAAAAGGAGAGAAATCTTTGGCGTAATGCACTTAAAAGGCTTTGTATTTGATAATACTGTTCTTTACTCAGGAGCAAGTATTAACGACGTTTACATGGGATACAACGGACGCTACCGCTTAGATAGATACCATGAAATTCATTCAGCAGAACTTGCCAACACCATGTGTGCTTTTGCAACTAATGCATTTCATCCTAATTTTGCTGTTCAAGACTTTTCTCAAGGAGTTGTAAAACCAGCCAAAGAGATGAGAGATGAAATCCGCGAATTAAGACGTCACTTAACTCAAGTTCAATACAGTGTTAAAAACGATAAGATTTGCAATTATCAAATAGGTGTAACTCCCATTGCAGGTTTAGGCAAGAAAGGTAATCAATTAAACAGAACAATCATGTGGCTATTAGGAGCTGCAAGAGAAAAACTGTTTATCTGCACACCATACTTCAACCCTCCAAAAGATGTGTCATCAGCAATTGAAGATGCTTTAGAGCGAGAGGTTTCTGTAACTTTAGTAGTTGGCGATAAAGTAGCAAATGACTTCTTTATTCGAGAAGGGGAAAACTTTTCACCGGTGGGCGCAGTACCATACATCTATGAGCAGAATTTAAAAGATTTCATATCAAAAAACCAGAAGTTCATTGACAAAGGACTTCTAAAGATCATGTTATGGAAAGATGGCAACAATACCTATCATGTAAAGGGAATGTATGTAGACAGCAACTTTGCTCTACTTACAGGAAATAACTTAAACCCAAGAGCTTGGAGTCTTGATCTTGAGAATGGTATAGTCATTTCTGATCCTTTCCATCAATTACAGGAAAAATTTGCTCATGAGCAACAATATCTACTTCGTCACACCAAGCAAATAGGCAGTGTAGATGATTTAGATAGTTTTGAAAGCTACCCAGAAGAAGTTCAAAAGTTACTAAAGAAAGTTAAAAGATTAAGAGCATCTATATTCATTAAACAGCTTTTATAGCTTTAGCTTTGATATCTTTTATGTAGATATCGCTTAACAATGAATAGTATCTCTTAAAAAGGTATGTCTTATGCCACTAGAAGATGACTCAAGATATTCTTGTACTGATATAGCTACCTTGAAGGGACTAGGACCTTCTTATATAAAAAGTTTTAACAATAAGGGGATCAAAACTCTTTTTGACATCCTTTTTGATTTCCCCTTTAAATATCTTGATAAAACCAAAGTAACTAAAATCAGAGATATCTTCCCTGACGGGAACTTTGTTCTAATAGATGCACACATTGTAGCTGTTCATAATGTTTTAAATTCTAGGGTGAGGTTATTAAAGGTCATTCTTCAGGATGATACAGGAAAGATTGAAGCGACTTTCTTTAATCTCTACCCTAATCAGATTAGAAACTATGTCCAAGGAAGAAGAGTCTTAGCCTTTGGCTCTGTAAAGTTAAGTGAATACAGTGGAGCAAGAGTAATGGCTCAGCCTACTGTTACTTTTATTGGAGACAATGATCCTTTTTTACCTTCAGACAGACTCACACCTGTGTACCATGCTGTCGAGAAGGTACCTCAAGCATCAATTAGAAAAATCATCTTTGGTGTATTAGATTCTTTAAAGGTAATGTCTTTGCCTGAGATCTTACCTTCAGAATTAAATCCTTTTAAATTAACTATAAGCCAAGCAATTGAACTGTCTCATAGACCTTTTCCTTTAGAAAATCCTAAAGACAAATTTATTTTAGAAAGCTCAGCACCATTTAAAAGACTGTGCTATGAGGAACTGATTGCTTATCAGTTAACCTTACTGTTCCTAAAAAGGAAAAACAGTGAAAATAAGGCGCTTATAATTCCTGATAACAAAGAAATAAAACAGAATTTTATAAAGTCTTTACCATTTTCATTAACCAATGCCCAGTTGCGCTCAATTGAGGAAGTAAGCTCAGATTTAGAAAAAGACAAACCAATGTTAAGACTGCTTCACGGTGATGTTGGTTCAGGAAAAACCATGATTGCAGTCTTTGCTGCCCTTCAAGTTTCAGCTTCAGGGAATCAATGTGTGATCCTAGCACCTACAGAACTTTTAGCTCAGCAACATTACAATAAAATTAAAAAACTCCTTGATCCTTTCAAGGTAAATACTGTTCTTTTAACCTCATCTGTAAAAGGCAGTAAAAGGGACAAGATTGTTGAAGATATCAAAACAGGTGTAGCAAATGTCATCGTTGGGACTCACAGTGTATTTCAACCTGAGATTAGTTATAAATCGCTAGTGCTTGCAATTATCGATGAACAACACCGTTTTGGCATTGACCAAAGAATTGCTCTTTTGCATAAAGCTCCAGAAAAGATCACCATGCATCAATTGGTAATGACTGCAACTCCTATTCCTAGAACTTTACAATTAGCCTTGTTCTCTGATTTGGATGTATCAAAGCTAGATGAGTTGCCTGCAGGAAGAAAACCAATTGTCACAGCTGTGATGTCTGATGAAAAAAAAGCTTCAATTATTCAAAGACTATCAGTTGTATGTAAAGAGGGTGTTCAAGCATACTGGATATGTCCAAATATTGATGCAGACGAGGACGAGAATGCGTCAGTAAATGAAGCCTATAAGCTTTTAAAAAAGGAGTTGCCTGAACTTAAAATTGGTCTATTGCATGGACAAATGGCTGTTAATGACAAAAACAAAGTCATGAAAGGATTTCTTGAAGGCAAATTCAATATTCTTGTCGCAACTACCATTGTAGAAGTTGGTGTGGATGTTCCTAATGCATCTATTATTATCATTGAAGGCGCAGACAAACTTGGTTTAGCACAGTTACATCAGCTAAGAGGACGTGTAGGCAGAGGCTCTAAAGAATCCTACTGTATACTTGTTTATAAAAAAAATAATGAAATGGATCACGACATTGCAATGCAACGTCTTGCTATTATGAAGAGGACGAATGACGGCTTTAAGATTGCAACCGAAGATCTTAAATTAAGAGGTCCTGGTGAAGTTCTAGGTGAAAAACAAAAAGGTTTTGATCTATTCAAAGTCGTAGATGTTAACAGAGATTTTGAACTCATAAGTCAAGCTAGAGAAGCAGCAATAAAGCTTATGAACTCAGACATAGACACCTGTAAATCACTAATCAGACGCTGGTATCCCACATACAGTATCCGTTGAGGCTAAACATGGCTTTTATAGCAAATGTAAAAATCAAAAATAAGAAGTCTAAACTTTCAAAAATCTTTAAAGCAATTCTTCTTGTGATTGTAGCCATTGCTATTGCCGTATGTGGAGCAATTCTCTATTTTAATGGTCAGAACATCAAAGCACCTTTAATAAAATTTCTATCAAGCAGAACAAGTTTTGAAATCAACTGTCAAAAGGTAGAGTTTTCTGCCTTGTATCCAAATGTCATCAAATTGCATGACATCAAAGTAGGAAAATCTAATATAGATGAAATCTATATGGAATATGATCTTCCTAGCCTTTTAAAATCAGATACCTTTGAAATTAAATACTTTTACGCCAAAGGCATTAAGGCAAATGACAAAGATTTACAAAAATTGAAACAAGAAAAATTCAAATTCAAAGATATACATATAAGTAAACTTGATCTTGTTGATGCCCCTATAAATTTGTACAAGCTAAGTTTAAATCACGGCTCACTATCAGCTGTTGATGCCTACTTAGGAAACGATGGTAAGTTCTCTTTTAAGGTAGCTGACATAAGGGCTAACGAAGGTCAATTAGATGAACAACCTATAAAAAATCTGCAAACTAACATTGGAGTAGAACCTGAAAAGATCGTCATAAAAGATTTATCTGTACAGATCTTTGGAGGAACTCTCTTAGCAGATCTTACCATTGATAGAAAAACAGAAAACTTGAAGTTTTCTAGATTAAATCTAAATAAGATTATTTTTAAGGACTATAAGTTACTCTCTGAAAAATACAATATCTATGCACCAGAGGCATCTGTCTACGACTGTGTATTAGCCCTTCCAAAACAAGATCTTTTGTTTGGACAAGTAAGAGGTTCAATTTCAGATCTTTTAGTAAAAGACGGAAAAATCAACTTTACCTTTAAAGGCAGCAGTGGCGAAATCTCTAAACCTAGCATACAAGTAACAGCTGAAAATTCTGATATTGAAGCTAATCTTGCTGACAGCGCAATCTCTATGAAAGCTGAAGGTACAGTCTTTGATGGTGCTTACTCTTTTGACATCAATTACGACTATCAAAATGATAGTGAACCATTACTTACCATTCATAATCTGTCACTAAAAGAAGGCAAATTTGAAACTACCAAAGAGCAGTACGCTTTTGTACAAAACACTCTGCTAAATCACAACATCAATGTAGAAAAATTCAGCATTGACGGAACGGAGTTTGTGTCTTTCATCAATACCTTACCTTTATCAATAAAAAGCGTAAAACTAGAAGCTAACAACATAGCTCTTAACAACAAGGCTAAAGACGATAATATCAACGAGTCACTTGATCAAAATAGCTTTGATGTAAGCACTACAGCAGTAACAGCAGATAACGAAAAGAGTATAGATAAAGCATCAGGCACAAAGAATGCTGAAAATGATGTTTTCACGCCTCTTTTAAGTAAGCTTCAGCCATTAAATAATGTCTTAGATAACAATTCACTAAATGAAGATGACAGCTATATTACCTTTAGTTTTGATAGTGGCTATTACTCTGATCTCTTCATCAAACAATTTGACTCTAAAATGGATCTTTCAGACAAGGGATATACATTCAATGTAGGAAAGATGCTCTTTAAAAAGAGTGAACTTGCTTTTGAAGTTGACTCAAATAATGAGTTAGAAATTTTAAGGATCAAAGTCTTTGCCCCTCAATTTGATATCTCTGAATTAAATTCAAACCTTACAGACCATCTCTTAAGTGGTGTGATTAACATTGAAGGTGAGATAACTAAATTAGAAGAAATTGATGAAAAGACAGATAAAACTTCTGCTCCTATGGGGGTTGCGACTACCGATAAGGGCAACAATTCAGAGAACAATAACACCAACAGCCACATTTCTAATATCAACAATGAAAAGAAAAAAGTTGATAATAACAATGTATATAAAGTAAAACAGCTTTACACAGGCAATATCAACCTTACAAGTGATTCTTTATTAGTATCACAGTTTGGTTTAGATCTTATTAACGGAGGTTTAAAGAAAAACTACGCTTTAAATTACGACGAATTGTGCGACGCCATCAAAGATGGAGACTTAGGATTGTATAAACTAAGTCTTAAGATCTTTCCTCAAGATCACTTCTTAAAGCTAAAAGGCTCTGGTGATCTCACCACCTCACACCTTACCTTCAATGCAAAGCTAGATCTAAACAACAAGGATTTCTCTGCTCGTGGTACCTTTGTATCTTTACCAAAAGATAGTATTTCTAATATCAACATAAAAGGACTTACTAAAGAGACCTCAAATGATAAGAACATCTTTATTACAGCTCTATCACGAGGTGAAATTAGACCTGGTATCAATGAGGAAGCTTTACAAGAGAATTCAGCTAAAGAGCTGACAGATGCTGCAAGTGAGTTGAATAAAGATAAGGATCAAAAAGGTCCTGAAGCTTTAGAAAAATCATCTCAGGACCTATAAAAAACAGTACCAAATAACGCTCTAAACGCCATTACAGATTATGGTTTTGAAGAAATCTTAATGCTGATAGATGGTTTCTTCTTTTTGCCATTAATGATGTCATCGGAACCTAAAGTAGAACCAGTTACATTAGCAAGGTAAACCATGAAACTTGGAACTTCATCTGATAGACCAGACCGAACAACACCTAAAGTTGCAGTAAACTCGGCACCTAAGAGTACAATCCACCAGTTAATATAAATCCAAACAAAAAGAACTGGAATTACAGCGATAGCTCCATAGATTGCTTCATAATTTGAAAAGTTCAATACGAAGATACTGAAGATCTTTTTTGATACCTCAAAGGCGACTGTTACAAAAACTGCACCTAGTAAAGCATCTTGGACTTTTACTCTTACTCTTGGAACAATTACATATACAGCAGTCAATACGCCACACTCAATAATGATTGGGAATACAAAATAGGCAATCATTAGAGGAAGACCTACAGTAGAGTTTGAGCTGATTGCAAAGCCCATAACCTTTGTAAAAATCCAAATCACAATACCTAATGCAATTGGACCTAAGGTAAGTAAAGTCCAGTAGATAGCGATCATGGTACCTAATTTTCTTCTACCACCACGCCAAATTCTGTTTAAGCATTGATCAATTGATCTTACTAACAATAGAGAAATGACAAAGAAGACAACTGTGCTAGTTGCAGTCAACTTTCCTGCATGTTCAACGAAAGTTCCCACGTAGTTGCCTAAATTATCTGCAAAAACAGGCATAAAATTAGCCTTTGCAAAGTTTTTTAAAGATTCTCTAAATTGCTCAAAAGAAGGGAAAACTGCGAAAAAATAGAAAATCACACTAATTGCAGGAATTAGCGCAAGAATTGAAGTAAAAGACAAGGCCGAAGCCTCAAGTCCAATGGAATCTCTTTTTACTCGATTTAAAAAATATTTATACAGTTCTTTCACTTGTTTCTTACCTTATTGCAAAGATTAAAAGCATTATATCTGTTTTTAGTCTTTCTTGGGTTGCCGTTCGCCAATAAGTGACTCTCATCGACAATTAATTGTTTAATTTGACAGAAAATTCATAAGATAGTTCGAAAAAAAGTCACCATTGCTTCCAAGCTTTAGGTTTTAAGCTTTAAAAGAAAACGCATAAAATTGGTACTTTTTTAATTCTTTTTTTTCAAAAAATGTTAGATAGCTCAAAAATAGGATAAAATAGCGCAGCTATTTTTAAATCTATACTCAATATCTGAGTTTATCATCACAGGGTTATAAAATGGATGTTCAGAAAATCCGCAACATTGCTATTATTGCGCATGTTGACCACGGTAAAACAACCTTAGTAGACAAGTTACTCCGCCAGTCTGGCACTCTAGACCGTAACGAAATCGGTCAGGAACGTGTCATGGACTCAAATGATATCGAAAAAGAGCGCGGTATTACCATTCTTTCAAAGAACACAGCTATCAATTGGAATGGATACAGAATTAACATTGTTGATACCCCAGGTCACGCTGACTTTGGTGGTGAGGTAGAACGTGTTATGTCTATGGTAGATTCTGTTCTTCTGCTAGTAGATGCAGTTGACGGTCCTATGCCACAAACACGATTTGTTACACAAAAAGCATTCGCAGCTGGATTAAAACCTATCGTTGTTATTAACAAGTGCGATAGAGAAGGTGCAAGACCAGATTGGGTTATCGATCAGGTATTCGACCTATTCGACAACTTAGGTGCAACCGATGAGCAGTTAGACTTCCCAGTAGTATATGCTTCTGCATTCCAGGGTTGGGCTACCTTAGATTTAGCTTCACATGGCGATACCATGGAGCCTTTATTCCAGACTATCGTTGACAAGGTAAGTCCACCAGAGGCTGATCTTGATGGTCCATTCCAGATGCAGATTTCATCATTAGACTTCACTTCATACGTTGGTGTTATCGGTGTTGGTCGTGTAAAGCGCGGTGTTGCTAAAGCAAACTCTCCTGTAACTATCATTGACCGTGAAGGCAAGACTAGAACAGGTAAGATTGGTCAGGTATTAGGCTATTTAGGTCTAAGAAGAGCTCCTGTAGATTGCGCAGAAGCTGGTGACATTATTGCGGTTACAGGTTTAGGCGAATTAAAGATTTCAGATACTATTTGTGATCCTTCAAAGGTAGAGGCTTTACCTGCTTTATCAGTTGATGAGCCTACAGTTTCTATGAACTTCTGCGTAAACACATCTCCATTTGCTGGTAGAGAAGGTAAGTTCATTACTTCAAGAAACATCGAAGAAAGATTACGTGAAGAATTGGTTCACAACGTAGCTTTGCGCGTTGAGAGGACTGAAGACACTGACCGTTTCAAGGTATCTGGTCGAGGTGAGTTACACTTATCAGTTCTTATTGAAGAGATGCGTCGTGAAGGCTATGAGTTAGCAGTATCTCGTCCTGAAGTTATTCTTCATAAAGAAGGTGGCAAAACTTTAGAGCCTTATGAGGTATTAACTCTAGATTTACATGAGGACAACCAAGGTCCTGTAATGGAAGAGTTAGGTCTTCGTAAAGGTGAATTAAAGAACATGGTCCCAGATGGAAAGGGTCGTGTAAGATTAGATTATAGAATTCCAGCTCGTGGACTGATTGGTTTCCAGTCTTTATACATGACATTAACCTCAGGTACTGGTCTGATGTACCACACATTCGACAGTTATGACGAATATGTTGGTGGCACCATTGGAGAAAGAAAGAACGGTGTTCTTATTTCTAATGATACAGGTAAGACTGTTCCGTACGCTTTATGGTTCTTACAGGAGCGTGGCAGATTATTTGTTGAGCCAGGTGAGGAAGTTTACGAAGGTGAGGTTATCGGTTTACACGTTCGTTCAAACGACTTAACTGTTAATCCATTAAAGACTAAGAAGTTAACTAACGTTCGTGCTGCAGGTTCTGATGATAACATCATCTTAACACCAGCTGTTCACATGTCTTTAGAGCAGTCTCTAGAATTCATCAATGAAGATGAATTAGTAGAGGTTACCCCTGTAAGCTTACGTATTCGTAAGAAGAACCTGTCTGAATTGGACCGTGTGCGCGCTTTCCGTGCAGCAGGTGGTAAAAAAGCTGAAGAATAAAGCACTATAATTGATCTTTACAAAAAGCCTGTGTAATTTATTTACGCAGGCTTTTTTTATATCTTGCCTTATATTCTGATACACAAGCCGTTTTATAATAGTATTTTCTAAAAATTATCGTCTCTTGTATTGCACTATTTTTGTGCTTTATTATAAAATATCCAAAAAATAGTTCAAAATAGATCATGCACAAAAATAGGCTATTGAGAAAAAAAATACGATGGAAGATAAGCAAAAAGCTAACATTCTAGAAAGTTTGGCCACTGCAGTCTTAATCACTGACAAAGATTTTAATATTCATTACGCTAACACGGCTGCTGAACAGCTGTGCGGAGTTTCTCGCACCAAATTAATATCTTCAAAATTCATTGATTTTATCGCTCCTAATGAGACTTCTCTCATTCAAACCATCAAAGAAATTAATTTTTCAGACAACTTCCAAGGTATATCTGCTGCCGGAATTATGATTTCTCCAATGCCAGGTGTTTCTACAAAGACCGACATGGCTGTATTTAACTACTCAACAGCAAAATTTAATGGACTTTTAATTGAGCTCCATACCATTTCTCATCAGGATAAACTGATAAATCAGATGCAACAGAATTATCAATATTCGGCTGCAAGAGATTTAATCAGAAGTTTAGCTCATGAGATCAAAAATCCCTTAGGAGGAATTAGAGGCGCTGCACAGTTGATTGAAATGACCTTTGGCAAAGTAGAAGGAATAAAAGACTACACCAAGGTTATTATCGAGCAAACTGATAGATTGAAAGTTCTAGTTAATAACCTATTAGGTCCGCAAAAACCTAATCCTCTAGTAAAAGAGAATATCCACTACTTAATTGAAAAGGTACTTTCACTAGTTTCAATGCAAGATGAGAGTAAAGGAATCGAAATAAAGCGAGATTACGATCCTAGCTTACCTGAGCTAAATCTTGATGTGGACTCTATCGAACAAGTTTTATTGAACATTGTAAATAATGCAGTTCAGGCTTTAAAAGAGTCTGATACTAAAGATCCTCGGATAGAAGTAAAAACCAGAGCAAGTATCAGAACCATAGTAAGAGATAAAAAATACCCAACAGCAGTGATCATTTCCATTTCAAACAATGGACCTGAAATACCTGAACAGATAAAGCAGACTGTATTCTTCCCAATGGTTACAACCAAGACTAATGGAAATGGTCTTGGCTTATCAATAGCACTTAATATTATTGAGCGACACCACGGCACCATCGAATGTTTAAGTGATGCTCAAAAAACTGTATTTAAGATTATCCTGCCTTTAAAGAGCAGAACCTGAGGAGATTGTTTATGAATCCTATGATTTGGGTTATCGATGATGATGCCAGCATACGCTTTGTCTTTGACAAAGCACTTGCAGCAAACAGCATTACCCACCGTTTATTTGAAAACGGTGAAGCTGCCCTTGAAGCTATCAAACATGAGACTCCTGATGTCATTGTTTCTGATATCAGAATGCCTGGTATTGACGGTTTAGAGCTAATTAATGCTGTTCATGACATCGATGAAAACATTCCATTTATCATCATGACTGCACACTCAGATCTATCTGCTGCAATAGATGCTTACGAAGAAGGTTCATTTGAATACTTGCCAAAGCCTTTTGATATCGAGCAGGCTATCAGTGTTATCAGAAGAGCAGCTGTTCACAGAGTTAACATGTTGCAGATGCTAAATCAAAAAGCAAAGGCTGACGTAGCTCCTGTAACAGAACAAACTGAAGAGGCTGAGATCATTGGTAAATCTCCAGCTATGCAGGAAGTATTCAAGTTCATCGGTCGTGTTTCAAAGACTGATCTTCCAGTGTTAATTCACGGTGAAGTTGGAACCGGTCGCGGGCAGGTAGCAAAAGCCCTGCACAATCACGGTGAGAGAAAAGGTTATAAATTTGTATCTTTAAATATGACCTCTATTCCACAGGAAATGGTCAAGTATGAACTTTTTGGTGATATAAGCAAGGATCTCAGCCAAAGCGCTATAATGAAAGCTGATGGTGGAACCTTATTTATCAACGAAATCAGTGATATGCCAATGGACTGCCAGAATAGACTATTACAGTTAATTCAAAAGCAAGAGTACTCTCCTATTGGCAGCACTGAACCAATGCATGCTAATGTTCGTATAATTGCTTCTACTTCACATGATCTTGAAGAGAAAATTGCTAATGGCACTTTCAATTCAGATCTGTACTACAGATTAAATATCATTAACATCAATATTCCTCCTTTAAGAGATAGAAATAATGATATCCCAATGCTTGCAAAGCATTTCTTAGCACAAAGTGCAGCAGACAGCCACACCGAGCCTAAGAAACTAACCTCTGAGGTTTTAGTATTTTTATGTAGACTTCCGTGGCCTGGCAACGTAAGACAGTTAAAGAACTTATGTAAGTATTTAACAATCATGGTAACAGGTAGAGATATTCAGTTAGTTGATCTTCCATCAGAATTCCTGCATGCAAATACTCCACAGAACAAGGCTGTAAGTCCTGTTGCTACTAATAAAGAAAATGCTTCATGGCAGGATCTATTAAGAACTTGGGTTGATGGCAAACTAAAATCAGGTGAACATGACATTTTAGCTGAAGCTGTACCTGAGTTTGAAAAAGTAATGCTGGAGGCTACATTAACTTTTACAGGCAACCATAAACAGGAATCAGCAAAACTCTTAGGTTGGGGTCGTAATACTCTAACAAGAAAGATCAAAGAGTTAAATCTTAGCTAATAAGCTTAAGATTATGTTATTCTCAAAAAGGCGTTAATTTCGTAAATTTAACGCTTTTTTTGTCCCCAATTTCAAATTATCAGATTAACTCACACAAAATATTCTGAGTTTAGCCTATGCTTATTTACAAAGAGTATTTTGGAGGATTTATGACAGAAATAGAAAACAATTCAAAAAGAGTAGACTGCAGCGACATTATAATGACCTTATGCCAGAGCGTTGCAAATGTCATCACTTCTGCAACCTCACAGGAAACTAGATACGCACCACTAGTACAAAAGATCACCAAGACCCTCTTAACTCCTGATATTGGTACCTTTGTAATGTTTACAGGTTCATTCTCAGGAATGGTTGTGATCAACTTTCCTAAAGAAACAGCTATGGAGATCTACACTTCATATCTTAGAAACATGGGAATTCCTGAAGTAGAAATGGCAAAAAATTACACTCAGGATGAGGTAAGTAATACTTTAGGTGAGTTAATGAATCAAATCATTGGTAACTTCACCCGTCAAATCAGCGAAGAGTTACATATTCGCATTGATCAGTCTCAGCCAAAGATGTTAGTTCTGCCAAGAGAAGTTCAAATTAGTATTTCAGTTAACTTAGACAACCCTAAATATGGTAAAGTTACATTCCACACTGAAGGTGGCAATGTATTCTATGTTGAATTAGCAATGGACGATACTAGTTTTACAGCATTACGTGAATTTGAAAGTCACACTACATTATCACCTGATGATATTCTAGAGCAGTATACCCAAGAAAGATAAATGACCGACATTATTAAAAAGAATGTCCTAGATTTTAGAAAAACCAAATTTGTAACAAGCGCCCCAGATATCACTAAGCTTCCTGAAGATATGGGCGCTGAGATTGCTATTATTGGTCGTTCTAATTCAGGAAAATCATCATCAATCAATGCCATTTGTGATCAGAAGAACTTAGCAAAGACCAGTCGCACTCCTGGTAGAACTAGACTTATCAACCTTTTTAAAGTTGAGGAAGGAAAGTTCATCGTCGACTTGCCAGGTTACGGCTATGCTCAAGTTCCTGAGAACATGAAACGTCAATGGCAAAAAGCAATGACTGATTATCTGCAACAGCGTAAATGTCTATGTGGCTTAGTTGTTACTATGGATATCAGAACTCCTCTTCGTGACCATGACAGAATGATTATCGATTGGTCTATTGCCGCAAATCTTCCATGTCTGATTCTCTTAACCAAAGCAGATAAATTTGGTGTTAATAAGAGAAAAGAGATGGTAGGTGAAGTTAGAACTCAGCTAAGCGAGTTTGGCGGAAATTTCACAATCATTGCTTTTTCAGCTCTCAAAAAAATTGGTGTAGACGAGGTTCGTAACGTATTAAAGAACTGGTTTACCCTATTCCACACTGACGACGAAAATAATTAAAAATGAGTAAAGGAACTTTGTTTATCGTATCAGCTCCTTCTGGAGCTGGAAAATCATCTTTAATTGATGCTCTATTAAAACGATTTAATTTAGATGACAAATTAAGACTGTCTGTATCTCACACCACTAGAGCTCCGAGACCAGGTGAAATCGATCATGTAAGCTATCACTTCATAACCAATGAAGAGTTTGAAAAGCTAATTGAAAGAAATGCTTTCTATGAATATGCTCATGTGTTTGATCACTACTATGGAACTTCTCGTGAAATAGTAGAACAGTGGCTTAATGAAGGAAAAGATGTTCTTTTAGATATCGATTGGCAGGGAGCTCGTCAAATTAGACAGCAAACTCCAGATGCTAAAGGTATCTTTATTGTTCCACCTTCATTAGAAGAGCTAAATCGCCGTTTAGTAACTAGAGCTACAGATGCTCCTGAAGTTATTGAAAAGAGAATGAGCAAAGCTATAAGCGAAATCTCTCATTACAATGAATATGACTATGTCATCGTAAATGACGATTTTGATGAAAGCCTATTAAATATGCGCTCAATCATTCTTTCAAATCGCCAGAAGATGGACAAACAAAAACACTACATTACAGAGAAATTTGGTCTATAAAATACTGAATTAATTGTCAGTATTAATAAGACAAAAGATTAATATTTTGTCCGTAGTATGCTTAAAATTCGTGTATAATGGCGTGAGTTTTGTGTCTTACTCAAAACAGACCTGCCTTTTTTTCACGATTTGAGTCAAAAACACTCAAACACTACGTTTGAGGTGCAATTTTTTGACTTAAAAAAGGCATAATGATTTGTTTTGTAATAAACAATAGTTTTTTTCGTTCTAGGTGTTAGAATTAAATTAAAACCTAGATAAATAAAAACCTTAGTTAAATGAAGGTACGTATAAATGGCTAGAGTTACCGTTGAAGATGCAGTTGCAAAAGTTGGCAATCGTTTTGACTTAGTTTTACTTGCAGCTCGTCGCGCTCGTCAGATTGCATCTGGCAGCAATCCTCTTGTAGAAGAAGAAAAGGATAAGCCAACTGTTATCGCTTTACGTGAGATTGAAGAAGGTCTTATCACTAAAGAATTCTTAGATAAGCAAGACCGCAAAGAGCACTTAAGGGATTCATCAGTACATCCTGCTGATAACGAGTTTGCTCCTATCGACGGCGTTGAGATGTTCAACTAGGAGATCTCAATATGGGAGAGGAAACACGTACTATTCCCAAATGTGAAGGTATACCGCCATTAGATCAGGCAATTTCCTCTCCTAACTTTTCTTATTATGAGCATTTAAGAGCATTGCTCTGCTCATACCTTCCTGAAACAGCAATTGCTTTAATTGACAGAACTTTCTACGTTGCTGATGTAGCACACCGTGAGCAAAAAAGAGCTTCTGGCGAACCTTATATCATCCATCCTATCGCTGTTGCTACTGTCATCGCTCAGATGCATCTTGATGTTGAATCAGTACAAGCAGCACTGCTCCATGATGTAGTTGAAGACACTTTTATTACTAGCAAAATGCTGGAAGATGAGTTTGGTCCTACAGTAAATGAAATTGTAGAGGGCGTTACCAAGCTGGATAAATTGCGCTTCCATGACTACAAAGAAGCTCAAATGGAGAACTTTAGAAAGATGATCTTGGCAATGACCAAGGATATTCGAGTCATCTTGATTAAGTTAGCTGATAGAACTCATAACATGAGAACTTTAGGCGCATTGCGTCCAGATAAAAGAGTTCGTATTGCAAAAGAGACATTAGAAGTTTTCGTCCCAATTGCTAATCGTTTAGGTATTTCTGATATCAGAGCTGAATTAGAAGAACTCTGTATGGCCTCTATCTATCCTATGCGCTATAGAGTTCTTAAAGCAGCCGTTACAAGAGCCAGAAATAATCGTAAGGAAGTTGTTTCCAATATTCTTGAAGCTATTAAAGCAAGACTAAAGGAATCTCATATTGAAGCTAAAGTCTTAGGCAGAGAAAAAAGACTCTATTCCATTTATAGGAAAATGGTTAAAAAAGAGCTTCAATTCCGTGAAATCATGGATGTTTACGGCTTTAGAATTATTCTAAAAGACGTAGATACCTGCTATCGAGTTTTAGGTCAGATGCATAATCTGTTCAAGCCTCGGCCTAACGGATTTAAAGATTACATTGCAATTCCAAAACTCAATGGCTATCAGTCTCTTCATACCTCATTAGTAGGTCCACACGGCGTACCTATTGAGATCCAGATTAGAACAGAGTTCATGGATCAAATGGCAGCTCGCGGTGTAGCTGCTCACTGGGCTTATAAAGAAAATGGCTCTCAGGCTGTTTCTACAGCTTCTCAAAAGAATGCTCAGGATTGGATTAAGAATCTTATTGATCTTCAGCAAAGTGCTGGCTCTTCAATGGAATTCGTTGAAGACGTTAAAACAGATCTATTCCCTGATTCAATTTTCGTATTCACACCTGACGGTACTATTTATAATTTACCAAAGGGTGCTACACCTGTTGATTTTGCTTATGCTCTGCACACAGATATTGGTAATCACTGCATTGGTGCCAGAGTAAATCACCATGTATTCCCTCTTTCAAGAAGCTTAGAGTCAGGTCAGTCTGTAGAGATCATTACTTCACAGAATGCATGTCCTAATGCTATTTGGTTATCAACAGTAGTAACCTCAAAAGCCAGATCATCAATCAGACAGTATCTAAAGGGCTTAAGAACTCAAGAGTGCCAGCTCATCGGTAGAAGACTGTTACAGAATACTTTAAAGTCTCAGCGTATTGATTCACTCACTCAAGAACAAATTGACAATATCTTAGAGAACTTTAAAGAGCCTGATTTGAAGACTCTGTTCTGCGATATTGCTATGGGTAATATCTTAACTGTAGCTGTAGCCAAGTTCTTAGATCCAAATTCTCACAATCACCATGAGTTACCTGTCAAAGGTACCGGAGGAATGCCATTTACTTTTGCTCAGTGCTGTATGCCAATTCCAGGTGATGACATCATCGCTCACATTGCTCAAGGTCGAGGTATTGTTATTCATACTGCTAACTGTAAGAACTTTAGAGATTCAGATAAGGTACCTTCTAAGTCTCTGAACGTAAGTTGGAACTATGCTGTTACCGCTAATATGGAGTTTAAGACAGGGCTTTTAATTGAACTTGAGAACAGGCAGGGTATCGTTTCTGAAATCTCAAATGCAGTTGATGTAGCAGGCTCTAGAATTGAAAGCATCAATTCAGATCAAAAGGATGAAAAAACTTTTGTAATGAATTTAATTGTAACAGTAAGAGACAGATTGCACTTAGCTAGCGTTATCAAACGCATTAAAGCTGTCCCAAATGTGATCACAATCTACCGCCGTCGCTAGCGCTATTTTAATTTAAACTCAAATCATATATTGTGTATATGCTGACATTGAGGATATACACAACTTATATGAATAGATTTGAAGATTCTTTTCTCTCCACTGAAGCTCTAGAAAAAGAGCGCTCTGATATCGAAGACTTCTATAAAAGCAAAGTCCAAAGACTCTCTTTTAAAACCAAAGACGGCTATACCGTCACCGCAGCCAAGATGGATGCAGATGATGCTACTGATACTTTGGTAATTATCCCAGGAAGAGGTGAAATTCCACATAAATTTGCTGAATTTCTCTATACTCTTAATCTGTTAAAGATATCTGCAGTGATCTTGTTTGCAAGAGGTCAGGCTGAATCTACAAGATTATTACAGGATCTTCAAAAATGTCATATCAATCATTTTGAGGATTTAGCTAAAGACGATTTGTTTATGCTAGATAAGCTAAACATCAAAAACTATAAACTCTTAGCTTTTTCTTTAGGCGGATTAGTATCATTAGATATTATTAAGAACTTTAAAAACAAGCCTTCAAAAGCAGCCCTTATTGCTCCTTATTTGTGGCCATTTTTTAACCTTCCAAAGCCACTCTTGACTGGATTGGTAATGACCTTTGGTTCATTACCTTTTCTATCTACAATGTACACTCCTCATGGTAAGGAATACAAAAAGATCCCTTTTGAAATCAATCACCACAGCCACTCAAAAGAACGATATGAAGCTTACCATGACTATTATACCAAGCACCCCAAGCTTACTATCGGAGGACCTACCTATCGCTTTGTAAAAGAAGCTATGCGCAAGCAAATGGAGATCATTGATTCAACCTTTACCTTCACCATTCCAGTGTTTTGTCAAAGCGCAGGATGTGATAAAGTGGTAAGTACGGCTGTAGCTGAACATTTCTTTGAAAATCATCAAGGAGATCCTGTACCTCCTAAATTTGAAATAATTGATAATGCTTATCATGATTTAATTAACGAAAGTGACGAATTTAGGATAAGATCTTTATCAAACGCATTAGATTTTCTATTTGATTAGGATAATTAACCATGTCAGATTACGCAGAAAATACTGCAGAAAACGACGAGAACAAAATCCCCGTCAATATTATTACCGGTTTTTTAGGAAGCGGTAAAACAACTTTATTAAATCACTGGGTAAACAGCCCAGAGTTTAAAGATACTCTTGTACTTATCAATGAATTTGGTGATGTTGGCTTAGATCATGAGCTTGTAGAGGCAGTGGACTCATCAGTTGTACTATTGCAATCTGGATGTATCTGTTGTTCACTACAAGGTGCTTTAGTAGACAGTCTTGCTACTAACTTCATTAAAGCTCAAAGAGGTGACATTCCTGCTTTTAAGAGAGTCATCATTGAGACTACAGGCTTAGCAGATCCTGCTGGTGTCATTGGCACTTTAAATAATGACGATTTTCTTTTAGATCATTACTATCATGATGGTACTATCACTGTTTTAGATGGTATGTTCGTAAGAGAACAGCTAAAGAAACAGTATGAAGCTGTTAAACAAATCGCTTTAGCTGATATCGTAATTGTAAGTAAGACTGATCTTATTGATTCAGATGAGTTAGATGCAATTTATGAGATTACAGCCAAGATTAACCCTTCAGCTAAGGTCTTCCCTGCAGTAAAAGGCAATATCTCACCTAAGATCTTATTTGATATTGGACCTTATAAGAATGCAAATCAAGCTTATGATAAAAAAGTTACCTCATGGCTTAACATTAAGTCTCCTAACTTAGCTTCATCTTTCCGTCCTGCATCTGTAAATGGCGCTATAGGCGTATCAAAACCAAAGATCATCGCTCACTCCGACATCGATTCATTCTGTCTAGAGTTTGATGAGCCTATTGAGCCGTTAGCTCTATTGTCTGGTATTTCAACAGTTCAAGATCAATACGGTGATTCTATTTTAAGAATCAAAGGTATCATTGATCTTAAGGGACAAGATAAGCCAATCGTTATTCACGGCGTATTAGGCAATTTATACCCTCTAGCAGAGCTAAAAGGCTGGCCTGAAGGCGAGAAGAAATCTCAGTTGGTATTCATCTGCAGAGCTTCTGTTTTAGAGCAGATTAAGCATATGTTCAAAGAAGTTATGCTAAATCCTGACAGTGCTGCAGTATCTTATTATCAGCAAATGATTGATGGAATTGAAAAAGCTGACGAATAGTCAGTCTTGAATCTTCAGAAACGCTACCTTGTGTAGCGTTTTTTGTTGCGCTATGAGCAACAAAAAACCCAGCTTTCGCTGGGTTTCTTTAGGAAAGATCTAACTCATAAGTTAGATATTATTCCTGCTCTTCTTTAACGGTATCACCGGTAACAACGATCTCAACACGACGATCTGGTGCTAAGCAGTCGATAACAGCCTGACGGCCCTTTACTGAATCGCACTTGTTGCCAGTTACAGGAGAAGCCTTACCACGGCCCTCTGAAGCCTTAACTGTGTTTACGCCCTCTGCCTGTAACTCTGAAGTTACTGCATCAGCACGCTTCTGTGATAACTTCTGGTTGTAAGCATCTGAACCGATACGGTCAGTATAACCGTAAACTTCGAATTCAGTATTCTGTAAGTTCTTTGATGAAGCTACGACGTCAGAAATAGCTTTCTTGCCCTGTGATGATAAGGTTGAACCATCAAATGGGAATAATAAACCAGCTGCTAGGCTGTGGTTCTCAGTTACACGAACAGTCTTCTTCTCAACTGGAGCTGCTACAGGAGCTGGAGCTACTGGAGCAGGAGCACCGAATGTGTACTGTACACCAACATATAATAAACCGTTGCTTAATCTTGCACCGTCATCATTGCTGTGTAAGGTTCTGTATAGGTAATCATAACCAGCGCGGATTGATACGCTCTCGTTAAGTGCCCACTGACCACCTAAACCAAGAACTGCACCCCACTGAGTGTAGTCATCACCATGAACAGTTGATCTGTTCCAAGTAGGACCTACCTTGAAGAAGATATCTGAACCATTTGTATCTAAAGGTAAAGCGAAACGGCCGTATGCTTCAATTGTATTTGAGTGAAGCTTAGTTTCATCAAAGTAGCTGCCTAACTTAGCGCCGTTTAAGTAATCATAGCCTAAACCTAAACCAAACCACTCTGTGAAATTGTACTCGCCGTTTAACTTGAAGCCATAACCATTCTTGTCAGAAACTTCAATGCCGGTATTATCTAAACCACTATCAAAAACATGGCTCCAGCCTGCAGAAGCACCTAATGACCATGTATCTTCAACAGATGCATTTGCTGAGAATGAAACAACTGCTGCTGATACTGCTAAAGCTAATAACTTAGTTTTCATCATCTTTTCCTTTCGAATACTCTCGAATAAAAAAAATTAATTATTTTAAGTTTGAAAGAAAACTGTTAATAATTTTCTTATCAAACAGCTTTTATATCAATTTTATCACTTTTAATTTTTTGTAGTAACTTATTTTCTTAGAATATGAAAATTTTGTTCAATAAAGCGATTAATACAAAACCAGCGACATTATACATATTAATTACTTAGCTTAAAATTAGAATTTTCAAACAAGTAAAAAAGAGTGCATGTAAATGCGTTTTGAAAATATAGATTTAAATTAAATAGTTAGGTATGATTTTTTGAAGAGATAGTTCGCAACAAAAAGCCCCAGCAGAAGCTGAGGCTTAAATAAACTTTTGCAAAAGTTCATTCAAGAATTAATTACTTAATCTTGCCTTCTTTGTACAGTACGTGCTGGCGAACAACTGGATCGTACTTCATCATCTCCATCTTACCTGGAGTGGTACGACGATTCTTATCAGTTGTGTAGAAGTGACCAGTACCTGCTGTTGAATTTAAACGGATCTTTTCACGACCGCCTTTCTTAGCCATTTTAGTCTCCTTTAAACTCTAACACCGTTTGCGCGCATATCTGCTAAAACAGCATCGATGCCGTTCTTATCAATGATACGCATACCTTTAGTTGAAACACGAAGTCTTACGAAACGACCTTCACTCTCAACCCAGAAACGGTGATATTTTAAATTAGGAAGAAAACGACGCTTAGCCGCATTCTTTGCGTGGGAACGTAGGTTACCCACAGCTGGGCGCTTGCCCGTAACTTGGCAAACTCTGGACATGTTATCTCACACTCCAAAAAATTAAATTAATACATTCTCAAAATCAGCATCACGCTGAGATTGATTAATAGGTCAAACAAAGTGCACGTATTCTAACACAAAAGAAGACTATATCCTAAAAAATATTAATTTTAGAACAACTTTAGGCTTAAATTATACGAGACTTTGACAATACATGAGGGCGAATAAGATTCACCCACAGTTTCGTGGTAACTGTAAATTGTATATTAATAATAATACAAAATCAATGTTGATAATTAATCACGACTTATTATTAATAAACATCTGTATAATCTGTTACTTAGAATCTAAATTTCACCAATGGAGATGTCAAAATGGATACTCAACTAAAAAATCGCAAAATAGTTTTGGGTGTGACAGGAGGAATTGCTGCATATAAGGCATGTACTCTTTGCCGTCTTCTAATCAAAGGTGGAGCAGACGTATATGTCTGCATGACAGAAGCTGCCACAAAACTTGTCGGAAAATCTACTTTCGAAGCCTTATCAGGTCATCCTGTAAGTGTTGATATTTTCGAGGATAGTAAGAGCATTTCTCACATATCTTTAGCTACTAATGCTGACATGGTATTAATAGCTCCTGCTACAGCTAATACTATTGCAAAAATTGCCTCTGGATTTGCTGATAACATGTTAACAGCTGTTACTTTAGCTGCTACTTGCCCAATTGTTGTAGCTCCAGCTATGAACACCAATATGTTCAACAATCAGGCTACACAAGATAATTTAAAGACTCTTTTAAGACGTGGAATTTATGTAATTACTCCAGCTTCAGGAGAACTAGCTTGTGGCACCTTTGGCCCAGGCAGAATGAAAGAACCTGAAGAACTATATGAAGATGTATGCTCAATCTTTGCAAACCGCATTGCTTCAAAACCAGGCCTTATCGAGAATAATCAAGACAGATTACCAGCTCCTCAAAGTCCTCTAGAGCTAACACAAACTAAGTTATTACCAAAATCATTTGGCGTAGGATTTAAGGTTCTGATTACAGCAGGTCCAACCGAAGAACAAATCGATCCTGTTCGCTACATTTCAAATAACAGCTCTGGCAAGATGGGCTTTTACATGGCAGAGGCTGCCAGTGCTTTAGGTGCAGATGTAACCTTAATTGTAGGTCCTGTTAATCTTCCAACTCCAAAAGGAGTAAGAAGAATTGATGTAAAGAGTGCCGTCCAAATGTTGCATGCTGTAGAAGAGTTTGTAACCAAGACAGATATTATGGTTGGTACAGCAGCTGTTGCAGACTTTAGAGTTGAAAACGTATCACCTATTAAGATTAAGAAGACTGATGACACTGATTCAATTACTCTAAAACTTGTTAAGAATCCTGATATTCTTGCAACTGTAGGTAAGAGAGAAGTAAACCGTCCATTTACAGTAGGCTTTGCTGCTGAAACCAATAACGGTGAAGAACATGCTAAAGAGAAGCTTGAAAGAAAGAACCTTGATCTTATCGTTCTAAACGATGTTTCAAGACAGGACATCGGCTTTAACAGTGACAATAACGAGGTCACTGTATTTGATAAAGATGGTAAGGTTGCTCACTTTGACAAGCAGTCTAAAGCTAATATCGCAGCTTGCTTAATGGAACTAATTTTCAAGGCCGCAAAAAAGAACTAAAACATGCTAAATATTAAAATAAAGATCTTAGACAAGAGATTGGGTGGTGATTTTCCACTTCCTCAATATGAGACAGCACTATCTGCAGGAATGGACTTAAGAGCCATGGTTGACAGTGACTTTGTGCTAAATCCAGGTGAAGTGAAAATGGTTAATACAGGATTTGCAATGCATATTGCAGATCCTAATGTAACTGCACTAATCATCCCAAGATCAGGTCTTGGTTATAAACATGGCATTGTTTTAAGTAATCTTACAGGTGTCATCGATGCTGACTATCAAGGTCCGCTGATGATGCCTTTATGGAATCACTCAAATGAACCTTTTAAGATTTGTGTAGGTGACAGAGTAGCTCAAATGCTATTCGTCCCTGTTCTGCATGCAAATCTTGAGATAACGGATCACTTTGATGAAGAATCGGAGCGAGGAGTTAAAGGATTCGGATCTACAGGTATCTAGTGATTTAGGCATATCCTTGGATATGCCTTTTCCTTTTGGACAAGCCTACAAATCGAGTGATTGAGAACTAATAGTGTAGGACTCATAAACAGGGGTTACAAAGATTTTACCATCACCAGGATTTCCGCTCTCACCAGTCATAGCACTTTGCATAATTGTATCCACAACTATATCTTTTTCATCATCCTCAACGACCATATAAATCATAATCTTAGTCATTTCTTGGTAAAGAACATCACCAACTTTAATGCCTCTCTCTTTACCTCGCCCTGACACATTAGTCTTGGTCATTGCACAGAACCCTCTAGAGTACAGAGCATCTTGAACATCTATGATTTTTTCAGGTCTTATGATTGCGGTAACTGCTAACATACTCTGCTCCTTGTCGTTAGTTGTCTTTAACAACATGAAAATAATTTAAGTTCACTTAAATAGTAATCTAGAAATATAAGACAAAAGTTAATTGCACAAAAACAATCTAATTTGCATTAAATTAAAGCGAGAAATAGCTAGAATTAAGCTATCTTGGTGCAGAGAATTTATGAGGAACTTTGAAGCTAAGGAGATCTTAATGAAAGATCTCCTTAAATTAGATTAGCCTTCTCTTGAAGATAGAAGTTTCTTTAAGTTTTCGATTTCTACCTTAGTCTGAGAAGGAGCAACACCGCCGATGATGTTACGCTTGTTTAAGATATTCTCTAACTGTAATGATGGATATACATCCTCACCGATTACATCTGAGAACTCTTTGTACTCAGCTACAGATAAATCTTCTAATGCTTTCTGCTTTGAAATAGCAAAGAGCACGATTCTTCCTACAATTGAGTGAGCCTCACGGAAAGGAATGCCCTTTGACACTAAGTAATCAGCTAACTCTGTTGCATTTGAATAACCGCCTTTAGCAGCTTCAATTGCATTCTTCTCGTTTAGCTTGATACCTTCAAATACTAATGAAGCCATGTATAAGCTGTCATGCCAAGTATCAATAGCATCAAATAAACGCTCTTTATCTTCCTGAAGATCCTTGTCGTAAGCTAAAGGTAAAGCTTTGCAGGTTACTAACATACCGGTTAAAGCGCCTACAACGCGACCACACTTACCACGAATTAACTCTAGGGCATCAGGATTCTTTTTCTGAGGCATTAAAGATGAACCTGAGGTTACCTTATCTGATAACTCGACGAACTTGGCTTCACCTGAATTGTAGATAATTAAATCCTCAGCTAATCTTGATAAGTGAACCATTGAGATACTTGCACATGATAGTAATTCCATTACATGGTCACGATCTGAAACACCATCAAGACTGTTTCTAGTTGCACTCTTAAAGCCTAAATCACGAGCTAATTCATCTCTATCGATGTTGTAAGCAGTACCAGCTAAAGCAGCTGATCCTAATGGAGAAGTTTCCATTAACTCATCAGCATTTAATAATCTTTGGTAATCTCTTTCAAACATCTGAACATAAGCTAAGATCCAGTGTGAGAAAGTAACAGGCTGTGCTCTTTGTAAATGAGTGTAACCAGGGAAGATCTTGCCTTGGTTCTCTTCTGCTACTTTTACTAATTCTTTTTGCAGATGAACAATTGCCTTTTTAACATCAGCAACTGCTTTACGGCACCATAATTTCAGATCTAAAGCTACCTGATCATTACGACTACGACCAGTGTGTAACTTCTTACCCAAATTACCAACTTTCTCAATCAGTCTACGCTCTACATAAGAATGGATATCCTCATCACCTGCTGTAGCAATTGAATGAATATCTTTAGATACTTCTTCATGTAGCTCATTTAAAGCTTTCTTTAAATCTTTGTTTTCCTGCTCAGTTAAAACACCTGCTTTGTAGATAGCATCAGCCCAACAAATTGAACCTTCGATATCTTCTAAAGCCATACGATAGTCAAACTTCAGAGAATCGTTGTAATCCTTAAATCTCTGATCTGGTCCTTGTGTGAACCTACCGCCCCATAAAGCCATATTTGCCTCTATTTAAATCAATGGTGCTGTTGAATACTAGCTTCAAAAACACCCAAATTAGATCAAAAATACGGCTCAAAGAAAAACTCCTTGAACCGTATTTATATGCGAATTAGCAAAGATTACTTATTCTTCTTTGCATTCTCATTGATAGCACGAATTCTGCTTGGTAATGAGTACAGACGGATGAAGCCTTCTGCGTCAGCCTGGCTGTATACTTCATCAGCACCGAAGGTTACGAAGTCGAAGTTGAATAGGCTGTTTGGAGAGTCCTTCTGGATGATCTCGATGTTGCCCTTATATAACTTAACAACAACCTTACCGTTAACGTCTTTAGCCATGTTATCAGCAGATGCTAATAAGATCTCACGAAGACGGGTGAACCAACGTCCATCGTATACTAACTGAGCAAATTCAACAGCTAAGTGTTCACGGAATACTCTTGTAGCCTTATCTAATACTAACTGCTCGATAGCACGTAAAGCTTTGTAAATGATGGTTCCGCCTGGGGTTTCATAGCAACCACGTGACTTCATACCAACTAGACGGTTCTCAGTGATGTCGATACGACCTACACCATTACGAGCTCCGATCTCATTTAACTTCTCGATGATGTGGAATGGAGTCATCTTCTCACCATTGATCTCGGTTACATAACCGTTTGCAATGGTTAACTCAAAGGTTTCAGGAGTATCAGGAGCTTTCTCAGGATCGGTAGTCCATACCCATACGTTCTCTGATGGAGCATTCCAAGTATTCTCTAACTCACCACCCTCAGTTGAGATGTGTAAACAGTTAGAATCACGGCTGTAGATCTTCTTTAAAGTAGCCTTACATGGAACATGGTGCTTCTCACAGTATGCTAATAACTCTTCACGAGACTGCATATCCCAAATACGCCATGGAGCGATAACGTCTAACTGTGGAGCTAAAGCAGCAACAGCACTCTCGAAACGAACCTGATCGTTACCCTTACCAGTAGCTCCGTGAGCAATAGCATCAGCACCTTCAGCTAATGCACACTCAACCATTGCCTTAGCAATAACAGGACGAGCAATAGCTGTACCTAATAAGTACTCACCTTCGTAAATAGCACCAGTCTTCATTGCTTCGAAAACATAGTCTTTTACGAATTCTTCTCTTAAATCCTTAACAATGCACTTGCTTGCGCCTGACTGTTTAGCCTTCTGCTCGATGCCTTCAAGATCTTCTCTTTCCTGACCAACATCTGCAACGAAGCAGATAACTTCACAATCACCATAGTTCTCTTTTAACCATGGTACGATGGTAGATGTATCTAGACCACCAGAATATGCTAATACAACTTTCTTGTAGTGCTTGTTTTCATGTTTTAACATTGCTTTATATCCTCAATGATTAAGCATTAATTAGTTTGGCAAGTACTGCCATATGAATATGTAAACGGTTCTCAGCTTCATCAAATACAACTGACTTAGGACCGTCCATAACCTCGTCTGTGATTTCATATCCGCGATGAGCAGGCAGACAATGCATTACAATCTGTGCTCCTGACTGGTCAACCAAATTCTGGTTAATCTGATATGGCATATACTTCCTTCTTACAGTATCAAGAGGAGTATTGTCACCCATTGATACCCAAGTATCTGTATAAATCACGTCGAAATCTTTTAACTTGCTGATGTCATTCTCAACAGCTAAGGTGCAACCATTCTTCTTAGCAATTTCATTTGCTTTGATGAATACAGCTGCATCAGGTGAACAATTCTCTGGGCTAAAGCATGTAACATTAGCCCCTAAAATAGCACCTGCAACAAATAATGAATTGGTTACGTTGTTACCATCACCAACATAAGCAACCTTAACGCCTTTAATCTTGCCTAAGTGCTCTCTGATGGTTAAGTAATCAGCCATAGCCTGAGCTGGGTGGTAAAGATCTGATAAAGCATTGATAACAGGAACTGAACCGTATTTAGCTAATTCCTCTAAAGTGCTCTGAGCAAATACACGACCAACAAGGCAATCTACCCAACGGCATAAGTTACGTGAGTAGTCTGCAATTGTTTCTCTGTGGCCTAATTCGCCATTTTTTAAATCAAGATAAACACCATGTCCGCCTAAACGATAGAAAGCCAACTCAAAAGTTGTTCTAGTTCTCAGGGAAGGCTTTTCAAACATGATAGCTCCACTCCGACCTGCAAGAACCTGGTTATACTTCTTAGGATCTTTCTTCATTGCAGCAGCAGTATCTAAAATGTCTAAATATTCGTCCTGGCTAAATTCAAAGCCTGTTAATAAGTGACGCATCACAAGCTCCCATGCGACGGGCAAAGTAATAAACCTTGCAAATAAAAAACTTAAACAGAAGGATTTCTGTCCATTTACAATAATAGCAAATTAATATCAACTTGCTAGAAAATGACATTTTCTCACAAAAAACTCTTGTTTTGCCACATACGTGTGCAAAAAAGTGTTAGCTTATTTTACAACATGCCTAATTTGTTCATTGCTAAGGTCAAAGAGGCGATTGCTCTTGCTTCAGTCAATGGAGAATCAATGTCAAAAATTAAATCTTTAGCTTCTCTTGGGCTTACTTTTATAATGTTAATAGGCTCTGGTTCATCACCTTCTAATTGCATTGGGAAAAGATCCATACATAAGAAGGTATACATCTTTAACTGCAACATACCAGGAGCAACTGTCATTTCATTTCTTAAGGTTCTAACAGTCTTTGCGCCAAAACCAATTTCTTCTTTTAACTCACGATTGCAAGCTTCTTTTGGAGCTTCGCCCTTATCTATTTTTCCCTTAACAAAGCCTAATTCATATCTTTCAAAACCACAGGCATATTCAGATGTCAGATAAAAATCCCTGCCATCAAATGGCACTGCAAGGATTGCTCCGTTTCCGCCTGCTAAGCGTTCATATGTCATTTTCTTGTTATTAGAAAACTGGAGATCTAGCTGTTCTACAGTGAAAAAGTTGGAAACTTTTTCTCTCCTTTTAGAAAGAATAGCTGGTGTTTGTTTTTTTAAAGCAGAAAGATCCATATATACCGCCAAGTTTTATAGTTCTTTTTTATAATTCATTGTTATACTTTATCACTTGAAAAGATAAATTTCTTCATGACAAAAGGAAAGAAATTAATGCCTAAAAATAATGCACAAGATGAGGTACGCCTAGATAAATGGTTATGGGCTGCTCGCTTTTACAAAACTAGAAGCATTGCAAGATCAATGATAGAAGGAGGTAAGGTTGACTATAACGGTGTCAAAGCTAAACCTTCTAGAACCGTTGAAGTGGGTGCATTAGTTAAAATTCTTCAAGGTAATGTAAGAAAAGAAGTAGAAATTTTAAAGATTTCTGATGTAAGAGGACCTGCTGTACAAGCACAAACACTCTATCAAGAAACTGAAGAAAGTATTAAATTAAGAGAAAAACAATTAGAGCAAATAAAAATCAATGCTCTTTTGGCTCCTCATCCTGATGAAAAGCCAAATAAAAAAGAAAGACGCGCTCTAATTAATATGAAATATGGATGGTAATACGATGCAAACTTTTGAAAACAACAGTGTAGAAAGATTCTTATTTGACAATCACGGTGTTAGAGGCGAGATCGTTAAGTTAAAAACTCCTTTTGAAGAGTTATTACACAAAAACTATCCTAGCTGTCTGAAAAAGGCCATGATGGAATTAGCTGTAGCATCTGTACTTGTTGCAGCCACACTAAAAGATGGTTCTGAAATCATGGTACAGTTAAGAGGAAGCAATTCTTCACCATTAAAATACGCCCTGATTAACATCAGACAGGATCTATCTTTTTATGGCTCTGCTTCATTAAATGAAAGCATTGCAATTGAAGATAATGCTTCATTAGGAGAGCTTTGCGGAAAAGACTCTGTTCTAGTTCTATCAGTATTTCCTAAAGACGGACCTAAATGGCAAGGTATTGTTGCAATCAATCCTAAATCAATCAGTGCAACACTTGAAGACTACTTTAAAGAGTCTCAGCAGTTACCTACAAGATTCTTTATAAAAACAGATATGGATACTGTTCAATCAGGTGGTGTAATGCTCCAGATTATTCCTGAGATAAAGAATAATTTAGAGTCTTTAGATCACTTATCTGTACTTACAGAAACTCTAAGTACAAAAGAATTATTCGACCTTCCTTTAGAAGAGTCTTTATCAAGACTATTTGCTCACGAAGAGGTAAAGGTATTTGGACAGCATGAAGTTAAATTCCAGTGTGTATGTTCAAAACAAAGATGTGAAAAAGCTTTATCACAGTTAAATCCAAATGAATTAAAAGATTTAATTGAAAAAGACGGTGGTACTTCTATGACCTGTCAGCATTGTGGTAAGAAGTATGATTTTTCAAAAGAAGAATTAAACGCAATTTTACACAAGATTTCGCAATAACAGATAATTTCTAAGTAATTTAAGAAGACGTTTTGATAGAAGATTAAAAATGGATTTAAATGCTATTCCGGCTCCAAAGAGGGGCTGGGGCAATATTGCAGTCGCAAGTTGGTGTCATTTTGTAGGCGACTTTTATTGCAACTTATTACCAGTATTACTACCAATCTTAGCTTTAAAGTTTGGCCTTTCTTACTCTCAGTGTGGCCTGCTTTATATGATTTTCCAGGTCAGTGCTTCATTCTTGCAGGCTCCTATTGGAATTGCTGCAGATAAACATAATCTTGGTATCTTATTGCCTGTTTCCATTATTACAGGTGGTGTTTTAGCAAGTGCTGTAGGACTATGCTCTTCAGCATGGATACTTGTGATCATTATTTTCTTATCAGGAATTTGCTCGTCAGGATTCCACCCTATTGCTGGCGGTATGGTCCCTATCATTGCTCCTAAAGGAAAAGAAGTTTTAGCTACAAGTTTGTTTATTGTAGGTGGTAACGTAGGTTTTGCTATAGCTCCATTTATCACAGCCTTGTATCTAGAGCACTTCACTCAAGAAGAGATCATTTATCTAGCTGTAATTCCCGTAGCTACAACTTTATTACTCTTCAAAAGAGGCTTGTACTCAAAGCCAAAACCAGAGAATGCTGCTCAAATTATTTCTGTAAAAAAGATTGTAACTAATAAGCCTTTCTTAATGTTAGTGTCATCAATTGGTTTGAGAGCTGTTTGCTACTGTTCTTTGGTGATTTTTATTCCTCTTTTGTATACCTCAAAAGGAATTTCATCAGTAAGTGCATCTTCAGTATTGATGGTTCTTTTAATCGGCACTGCAACCGGTGGTATGTTAGTTGGTTGTATTTCAACTAAATTTAAATTAAAGACTCTGATTGTAGCTTCATACTCTTTAACTATTGTTATGATGGCAATCTTCCTGTACAAAGCAGATGATTCACTTATCTCATACATAAGTATCTTTTTAGCAGGTATTGGTCTTTATGGTGCTACTCCTCCTGCTATTGTTTGGGCACAAAAGCTGTTACCTCATGCTGATTCCTTTGCTACATCAATGATGTTAGGTTTTACCTTTGGTATTGGTTACGCCTTATCAGTATTTGTAGGATGGTTAGGAGATTACATTGGTCTGCAGAACTCTCTTGTAATTTGGATCTTCTCTACCATGATCTTGGCTACAGTGATTATTTTAAGAGTTAAAGAAAACGCTCTAAAAATCTAATAATCTCAAGCTTAAAATTAAAATGCCACTATCTTTAACCGAAGACAGTGGCAAACTAAGAAACAAGATTAGTTGTTAACTATGCTTTATTAGCAATAAGACATAGTCATTATTTGATAATGGAGAAGTTATATTTAAGAACTTGGTTTCACTACTGCCTGAAGATAAGAAGTTCTTAACATTGTATCTTGGGTCATACCAATAAATATCAAATCCCTTACCATCAAACTTAGTAATATCCACGCATAAGTGAGTGTGTTCAGGGACATATACAGCAATAAAGGAATTCTCTTTATTGGTAAGAGCTGCCATATGACCACTTCCATTTGAATTGTCAGATAAAATCAGAGAATCATCAGGACAAATTGTCTTATTATTTGGTAATGATTCAATGAACTTTCTTAAATATCCCATTTGGGCAGAACCTGGGAAATCAACACTGTCATACCAGTATGGAATGGAGTCATTCTTATAAGCAGATGCTGCACTCTCTGGAATTACCTTGTTATCATCCTCAGGCTGTCTCATCTGCCAAATACCATAGCAACCATAGGTGATGCCACAACCGCCAGAGAATACTGACCAGTAAGCAGAACGTCTTACATGGAAGTCAGTAAATCTTGAGCCACAATCCATTCTTGTAAATGAATACTCATTCATGATTGGATGCGATTCGTAACATGGCTCAGCATCAAGTACTGGGATATCTAGTCTTTCATAATCAGACTTAGTATTTCTCCATGAAGGATAGCACTCACCCATGTGACCTGACTGCCAGGTGATAAAATCTAAGTAATCATATGGGTCTAACATATCGTGAATTGATCTACCACCTTGTGTATGAGCTGTAATTAGCTGATCATGACCTACCTGTTCACGAATAGCCTTTGCCATATTTACGATTACGGATTTTGACTCATCAGTAATATAAGGTCTGTCACCACCTAAGATCCAAATTAAATCGGTTCCCTTTAATTTCTTACTCAAATAAGTTAAGAACTTATAAGCCTTATCAGCATCAAACACTGGAGCTACTTTTCCGCCCCACTCTGGATTTGATACAAAATATGAGCCCCACATAGGAACTAAAGCAATAAAGATCCCTTTTGAGTTTGCATACTCGATAACCTTTCTAACATAGTCAAAATAACTATCGTTAACTTCTAGAGTATCAAGATTTGAAAAAGGTAATTCATTTGTAGCTTTAGTTGGAGTATGAAGACCATCTAACTCAGCTACAGCTACTGTCTGAATAACATTAAAGCCTTTTCTTGCTCTGTTATCGATGAAGAACTTTGCCTCATCAAAGCTTAGCTTATGGAATAATTCCCAAGCAGTATCAGCTGTGTAGAAGAAGATTTCACCTTTTTCATTTACTAACTTTTTATTCTCAGTATAAAGTTTCATTTACCTTCTCCAAGCCTTAGTTATTAGCTTCTTTTGCATTTAACTCTTTGTACTTATCGCAAACATCAGCTTCTAACTTATAGAACTTGAAGACGATAGCAGATAAGAATGAGAATACTGCAGGTAAGATTGCAAACAGTAAGAAGAAGCAGAACTTCTGAGAATCAGTTACTGATTCAGCTGCCTTATCAGGGTCGTAATCATAGAAAGCTAAGATGTAACCTAATAAAGCACCACCTAAAGCTAAACCTAACTTTGTAGCAAATAGCATACCGCCACTTAAAATACCGTTGATACGTACATGATCTCTGTAGTACTGGTAGTCAGAACAATCTGCAACAGAAGCCCAGATTAGAACACCAACTAATTCACCAGCTAGTAATGACAGGAAGAATAGAGCAACATTTACGATTACGCTATCGGTTGCAATTACCCCCATAATCACCATGAAAACACCAGCTAAGATCTGTGACCACATTAAGAATGAAGATCTCTTCATTAAACGGTTCTTTAAGATGTAGTTAGCAATGAAAGGAGCGATAACACCAGCTACGGAGCCAGAGGTTAACATGGTTGCTAAAATATCATTACCTCCGACGATAACGTATTTTACGAAGTAAGCTGCAGCACCAAACTTTAAGGTGTTAACAATCATTACTAAAAGCTGACCTGAACACATGATAAGAGCCTGTTCATTTTTGAACATTAACTTAATCTGTGTAAAGAAAGAGATTGAATTATCAATAGGAGTATTAACGCGCTCTTTAGTATTTGCATAGCATAACAGAACTAAGATTGCACAAGTTGCACCTAAGCCTGCCATTACACAACGGTAACCAATAACCTCATTGTCAAACATTGCAATTAAGCCTGGTACGAATAATGAACAAACAATGTAGGCAATCTTATTTAGAGGGAATCTGATGGTATTGATTGAAATTCTTTCCTGAGAATCATCTGAGATAGCACCTAATAAAGAAACATAAGGAACCATCACGCAGGTAACTGATAAGGTTAAGAATATATAGGTAATGTAAGCATAAATTGCTCTACCAGTCTCTGATAAATCAGGACTGAAGAATAAAGCAGCACAAGATACACCATAAGGGATAGCAGCAAATAGTAACCAAGGACGATAACGACCTCTTACAGATTTAGTTCTATCTGAAATCATTCCGCATAAAGGATCTGAGATAGCATCAATAAATCTAACTGCTAAAAATAAAGTACCCATCACAGCTGGATTTAACTTAAATACATCTGTGTAGAAAATTGTTAAAAACATCATGGTAAAGCCCATGAAAATATTCATGGAGGCGTCACCCAAGCCATAACAGAATTTTTCTCTGAAAGATAATTTTTCAGTTGTTGTATTCATATATCTTGCCTCAAAAGGTTTAAGGAATTTTGTTATGGTAAGTATAGAAATGATCGAATCAATAAAATTTTGAATCGATCAAAATTGTTTTTCAGCGAACTAAATACCAAGATAAACTTGATATAAATCACATTTGAGTTATCAAAGACATGCCGGCACTGCTTATTAAAAGACCTAATAAGCTTCCATTGATTTGACCAGATCCTCAAGATTTCTCTTTTGCATTTGAGGATTTAGCACTTCTACTAAGGAATCAAAACTCAAATAAACAAGCTCTAGAAAATGCTGTTCAATTTCCTGTCCTCGATATTCAAGCAGGATCTTTTGTAAGAGAGGATCTTTTTGCTCTTTAAGCTCTAAAGATGCCTGATAAATGATGTTTAAATGATTGTCAAAACAGCTGCCAGCTAAGATCACATGATTGATGTTGTATATAGGAGCAATTGCGTTGATTGCAAAAAGTAAAGCTTCTTTTGTATGTTCTCCAAACTCACCTAATGATTTTTCAAATCCATATTTAAAAGGGAGATGAGAACATTCAGGAAATGAATTATTTCTGCCTAATAAAAGCTGATTATTTAAAAAGATACCTAAGGCTACCGAACCTTCACCACAAGACAGGACCATAGCATTATCGGTATTCAGATCTTTCGCATGCAACAAGGACAACATATGACCATAAGCATAGTTGTAGACAAAGCATCTAATACAGATTGCTTCTCTTAGCTTCTTTGCAAAGGTAATATTTTCATCTTTTAAGAGGTTATTTCGGTACATAATACCGTTTTCACCCTGCTCAATGGTAGCCTGTGTTGCAATTACAATTGAGAGAATTGATTTTTTGTCACTAAGATAGAGTTTAGTGAACTCATCTATACAGTCGTTTAGCTCTTTTATAAAAACTGATGCTGAATCAGTTTGAGGCAAATCCTTATAAGCAATCTCCTCAGTTAAACCATAGGCTAAAAGGTAAGCTCTAAACTTCCATGAGGTATGGATTACTAAGACTGAACAGTATTGAAGATTATGGGTAATAGTTAATTTTTGACGAGGACGACCTTGTTCTTGCGCATACTCCTGACTATCAGATCTTTTTATAATTCCTGGTGTCACAAGGTTAGACACCAACTTGTGCATATGAGACTTTGAAAAACCTAACTGTTCACAAAGTTCTGCCTGAGAACATGGTTTTCTGTGTAAGATTTTGAGAATTTGACATAATGGGTTTACTTCATTCATTGTGTATCCTCTCATTTGAAAAATAGGCGCAGACATATTTCATTCTGCGCCCAAACATCATGCACAAAGCATCAATATAGACAAACAATAAAATTCGAAAAACTACAACTTTACTAAATACCGTAAGCTATCGCAGCCTGTACTGCTTTATGCCAAGACTTAATCTTTTCTTGACATACAGACTCATCACTTAAAGGGGTATAGCTGTTTGACACACTCTCCTCATTGAGGATTGATTCGTCATATATGCCCAGAGCAATAGCTGCCATGAAAGCGGCGCCTTTTCCTGACAGTTCTGCATCAGTAGGAACCTTTACAGGTAATCTGCATAAATCAGATTGCATTTGCATCAGGTATCTATTCTTAGTAGCACCACCGTCAACGTTAAGCTCAGTTACTGGAACAGCTGATGACTTTCTGATTAAATCTAGGACATCAGTCACCTGATAAGCGATTGAATCTAAAGCAGCACGAACTATTTCATTCTTACCTGTAACTCTACTCATACCTAAAATAGAACCTCTTACATTTCCATTAAAGTATGGAGCACCAAGTCCTGATAGAGCAGGTACGAAATAGCATTTATCATGAGGATTAGCAGCTTTTGCTAAAGCCTCAGTCTCTGATGGAGACTTAATTAACTTTAAATCATCCTTTAAATAACTAATGATGCCAGCTGAATAGTTGATGTTACCTTCAAGAACGTAAGTTCTCTTGCCAGCACGACGCCAAGCAGCAGAATTTACTACACCATGTAAACAGCTTGATACACTTTCCCCAGAGTTCATCATGATGGATGAACCGGTTCCATAAGTAGTCTTTACCTGACCACTCTTTAGGCAACCATGACCGAATAAAGCACCTTGAGAGTCACCTATTGCAGCATGGATTGGTATTGCATTAGGCAATAGGCCATCAAAATCTGTTTCTCCAAAATTAGTATCTGAATCTAAAATTGGAGGCAAAGCATCAACTGGTACTTTGAATAAATCACATAACTCTTTTGACCACTGTTGAGTTTTCAGATCCATAAGCTGGGTTCTAGATGCATTTGATGGTTCTGTTGCAAAACTCTTTCCATGAGTTAAGTAAGAAATCAAAAATGAATCTATATTACCGATGCAAAGATCATGCTCTGATGCTGCTTTTAAAACCTCAGGAACATTGTCAACAAGCCAGGTGATCTTAGCTGCTGAAAAATACTCTGATAACTCTAATCCTGTGATCTCACGAACTCTATTGGCTTTTGCTTTAACCTCATCTTTAGCTACAAAAGCAGCACCTCTAGCACACTGCCACACAATGGCATTGTATAAAGGTTTTAAAGTAGATCTTCTCCAAGCACCAACAGTTTCACGCTGTACAGAGATTCCAACTGTTTTTACTTTGTTCTTTCTATTAGAGTCCTTATCGAGCAGAGCTTTTACGACAGCAATGACATTCTTACCGATCTCGTTTAAATCATGTTCTACATAACCTAGATCGTTAATAATCTGTCTGTGAGGCAGAGTCTCAATATCGAGCATTCTGCCTTCACCGTCAAAGAGCAGGGCTTTAGTACCCTGCGTACTCTGATCAATACCAAGGACTAAGTCATCCTTAGCCATGTAATGCTTCCTCTGCTTTTGCTGCAATGCCTTCAGCGGTTAAGTGGTAGTACTCAAATACTTCCTTTGAATTACCAGTAATTACAGGAGCATCAGGTAAAGCCATGGTAATGCACTTACGAGGACAACTCTCTGAAACAACTTGAGCTACCATTGAGCCTAAGCCACCAATAGGTGAGTGCTCTTCAACTGTAATTACAGCTTTAGCATTCTTAGCAGCTTCAATTACAGCATCTTTGTCTAAAGGCTTTACACAGTACATATCAAGAACTGTAGCTGAAATACCTTTAGCCTTTAGAAGTTCTGCTGCTCTCTTTGCGTATAGAACAATTTCGCCACAAGCTACGATTGCTACATCATCACCCTTGCAAACCCAGGTTGCCTTATCCATTTCAAAAGGAGTGTTGTCTTCTGAGTAAACAGGATCAACCGCATTACGGCCTACGCGGATGTAAGCTGGCTCATTATCTTTTACTAAAACTTCCATCAGTTTCTTAGTCTGATAGCAGTCTGATGGTAGATAAACTCTCATGCCAGGAATTGAACTCATGCAGGCAATATCCTGAGCTGAGTGATGGCTCATGCCTAATGCACCGTAACTTACACCACCAGAAATACCGATTAACTTAACATTGGTATGTGAGTAAGCAACATCAACCTTGCACTGCTCGTATGAACGAGCTGCGATAAAGCAAGCAGGCGACATAGGGAAGGTTCTCTTACCACAACGAGCCATACCTGCTGCAATACCAACTAAGTCCTGCTCTGCAATACCAACCTCAACAAACTGCTCAGGGAAAGCATTAGCAAATGGAGTAGCAGATGCACTTCCACGTGAGTCAGAGCAAAGAACTACGATATCCTTATCTGTTTTAGCTGCATCCATCAATACGTTGCAGATCATTTGTTTATTTGCAATGTTTGTCATAACTAATCCTCCAATGCTCTTGCTGCTAAGTCTTTCTTGATTTGCTCATACTCTTCTGCTGAAGGTACATGGTGATGCCATGCTGCCTTATTCTCCATTACAGAAGATCCTTTACCCTTGATAGTATTTGCAATCAATACGCTAGGCTTGCCTTTAACCATTCGAGATTCTTCGAATGCACGAGCTAATTTTTCAATATCATTACCATCGTCAACATCAATTACATGCCAGCCAAATGAATCCCACTTACGGTGTAAATCATCTAAAGCCATAACATCTTCAGTTGATCCAGAAATCTGTAGACGGTTTCTATCAATAATTGCGCATAGGTTGTCCAGTCTGTAGTTAGCACCAGACATTGCGCCTTCCCATACAGAGCCTTCAGCTAACTCACCATCGCCCATAACCACATAAACACGGTTCTTTCTCTTGTTCATGCGCTCGGCAATTGCCATACCAACAGCTACTGGTAAACCATGCCCTAAAGCGCCAGAGTTCATTTCAATGCCAGGTAATTTGTTATTTGGGTGACCGATGAACATTGAGCCGAACTGGCTGAACTCTTTTAATACTCTTTCAATAGGGAAGAATCCCTTTTCTGCTAAAACTGCATATAAAGCTTCTACAGAGTGACCTTTACTCATAATAAAGTGGTCATGATCTTTAGTATTGAAGTTATCTACTGAGATATTCATCTCTTTGAAATAAAGAGTAACTAAAGTATCCATAACAGACATATCACCACCGATATGACCGCCTTTACCATTTACAATCATGTCAACTACGTCTTGACGTAGTTTATAAGCTAATTTCTTTAACTCTTTCATTTTTATTCTCCACGTAGATAAGCTTTAACCTGTTCTTCAATAGGGTCATATAAATCAGCCTTAATGCCGATATACTTACAAGCTTCATATAAAACTGGAACAACATCCTCATAAACACCTACACAGTGGTGGATATATGGGCCGGTAACAATCTTCTCTTCAAGACGCTTAATGTTCTCAACCTCAACCCACATGTAGGTACCTAAAATCTTTGGTCCTTCAACACTCTTAGCATTACCTAAAAGTAATGAGTACTCACCGTTATCACCATCAAAACGAGTTAAGGTAAGTTTGTTTCCTGATTTTGCCTCTGCTGATAAAGAACCTTCATCAGGGAAAGCAATTGGGCAGGTAAGTTCAGGCTTCTCTTTAGCAACAGAGAATGGCCATGGACCACAGTGCTGTAATAACTCTCCATTTGGATTATCAGGATGACGAACTGTCCAGTCAGCAAAGAAGCCCCTGCTTCTGTTCATTACAGCAGCTTCTGCTAATAATGCGGTGATAGCGCCATGGATGTCGGTCTCACATACAACAGGAATACCCATGTCATTTAAGATTGCATTAGCTGCACATGGCATAATGCCAAGCTCACCCTGCAGAGCAGTCCAGCACTGAATTGCACCTGCATTACAACCGTACTTATCCACAAGATTCTTCATGGCATGAGCTAAAGCTGCAACTGTTGCTACCTTAGGTTTTGCAATCTTAATTACAGTGTTATCTTGCAAGAACTGTAATTCCTCTTGAGCTTCATTTGCCTTTTCAATACGACGAACTTCTGCAACTAACTCAGATAAAGGAATAGGTGATAATTGAATATTGAATTTCTCCAATAACTCGCCTTCGTTGCACATAGTTGTCCAGAAATCGAATGGACGAGGGCCCATCTGTAGAATTCTGATATGTCTAAAAGTTCTTACAACGTTACATACTGCTTCAAAGTCATGAATACCGCGCTCAAATACGGGATCTGATAATCTGCAGTTGGTTAAATAAGTGAATTTGACATTGAAACGGCGTAACACTTTGCCTGTAGCAAAAAGACCACACTGAGTGTCACGTAAACGTCTTCCATCAGGAAGTGGACGCTCATCTAAAGGTCCCCACAATAGAACTGGCAAGTTAAGTTCTTTTGCCAATCTTGCGCAGACATACTCTGTTCCGAAATTGCAGTGAGCTAAAATAATGCCATCTACCTTTTCTTTGCGGAATTTATCAGCAATCTTCTGCACGTCCTCATCTGCAAATAGAAGACCTTCGTCATTGATATCAGTGATATCTACAAAATCGACCCCCAATTCTGTCAATCTTTTTGCTGTCAAATCGCGATATTTCAATGCATCTGGAGCACTAAAAACACTACGGCGAGTTGGAACAAAACCTAATTTAATATGAGCTGTCATGATGCCTTTCCTTATAGTTTTTTAACTATGTAGTTTTATTATTTGTTTATGTATCTCATGCAAACTGACTTACCAGCCTGTACTTGACCTTCTGTGATAGTTAAACGCTTAATGTTATCCATTGAGCTTGATGTGATAATCACAGGAGATGTTGTATCCATGTTGTGAGCTTTTACAGTCTCCCAGTTAACCTTACAGATAGGTTGTCCTGCTACTACTCGATCTCCTTTTGAAACCATAGGTTCAAAACCTTCACCATTCAAAGCTACAGTGCCTATTCCTAAGTGGATTAAAATCTCCACTCCGTCATAACCTGTAATACCAAATGAGTGCTTTTGCTCTCCTACAAAGGAAATCATTCCAGAGATAGGTGATAGCGCTGTATCATCTGTAGGAATAATTGCTACACCGTCACCTACAACCTTGCCTGCAAAAATAGGGCTATCAACATCAGCAATTGATATAACCTTTCCGCTTAGGGCGGCGAGGATGGCCTCGCCTTTTTCTCTAAAGAACATCCTCTAAATCCCCCTTATTTATTCTCGTTACGTGCCTGTAGTGCCATACGAGCCTGAAGAGCGCGCTGATACTGGTCAATGATTACAGCTAATACGATTACTAAGCCCTTGATAATCATCTGCCAGAACTCAGAAACACCGCACATAACCATACCGTCTGAGATAACACCGATGATGAAGGCACCGATAACAGTACCAACGATGGTACCAACACCTCCCATCAGGGAAGTACCGCCTAATACTGCAGCTGCGATAGCATTCATTTCCCAGGTGTTACCAGTCATTGGGTGAGATGCTACTAACTGAGAAGTTGCGATGATACCTACGATAGCTGCACAAGCACCAGAGAACATATATACGTAGATCTTGTCGTTATCTACATGAACACCTGATAACTTAGCTGCACGCTCGTTACCACCGATTGCTAAGATGTGCCATCCAAATGGGGTCTTACGTAGGATTACTGCAGCGATAATTGCAATCACAATCAGAATCATTACAGCAACAGGGAAACCACCAAGGTCACGACCAAAGATTTCAAAACCAGTGTTGCCTAATGCCTCTTTACCAACTAGGTTAGGGAAGGTTGCACCGTTTGAAGTTAAGTTTGCAGCACCACGAGCGATGTACATCATGCCTAAGGTTGCAATGAATGGAGCTACTGCAAACTTGGTGATGATAAGACCATTAATCGCACCTACGATTACACCGATTGCAACAGCAATCAGAACAATTACAGGAACAGAGAAGTAGATGGTGTAACCGAAGATGGTAAAACCATGATTGATAAGTAAACCTGCTACCATGCCAGACAGACCAACTACAGATCCTACTGACAAATCAATACCGCCAGTTACCAACACATAGGTCATACCGATACCTAAGATACCGTATAAAGCTACGTGCTTTGCAATTAACAGTAATGACTGGCTAGTAAAGAATGATTCACTAGCTAATGAGAAAAAGATTACTAACAAGGTCAGCACAATTAAGGTACGACCTTTAAGGATTGTCATGATTACATCATTTTTATTCATTTTTTAATTCTCCAAATACCTTAGTTTGCTTTATGCCCCATGTATGAAGCTTTTACCAAGTTGTCCTGAGTAATATCATCACCGGTTAACTCCGCTGTCTTAATACCGTTTGATAGAACCAAGATCCTGTCTGCAATAGCGATAATTTCTTCAAGTTCTGATGAAATAACTAGTAAAGAAACACCTCTCTTTGCATACTGGTAAATAAGGTGGAAGATTTCTGTCTTAGCTCCAATATCAATACCTCGTGAAGGCTCATCCAAAAGCATGATCTGAGGATTAGTCAAAGCACCTTTTGCAAAAACAACCTTCTGCTGGTTACCGCCAGATAGAGATAGAATTGGAAGATCCTTATCAGCTACCTTGATATGAACATCCTTAATCATTTCAGCTTCTGCTGCATCTTCCTTACTCTTATCAATAAGGCCTAAAGGATTGGTGTACTTACCGATGTTTGACAGAGCAATGTTCTTAGCGATACTCATAGTTTGAACCAAACCTTCTCTCTGTCTATCTTCAGGAAGCCAGGCAAAACCTTTATCAATCTGATCAGCTACAGATTGAATCTCAATCTTTTTGCCGTTCAAAATGATGTCACCAGTATGATTTGGTCTCATACCCATGATGCATTCAAAGATTTCAGTTCTACCTGCACCTAGAAGACCATATATACCTAAGATTTCGCCTTTCTTTAGGTTGAAAGAAACATTGTTTAGTAGGTAACCACCACCGTTCTTTGGAAGAGATAAGTTTTTTACCTCTAAAACGTTCTCTTGCCTGTTCCAATCAACAGCAGCATCACGTTTAGGGTAGCTCTTACCTTCACCTACCATCTGCTTAACAATCCAAGGCACATCAATGTCTTTTACTGCAGCATCTGCAACTAACTTACCGTCACGGAAGATTGTTACGAAGTCACCGGTACGCATTAACTCTTCAAGACGGTGAGAGATGTACACAATAGAAATACCTGTTGCAGTAAGTTCTCTCATGATGTTGAACAGCACGTCAACTTCCTGTTCTGACAGTGATGATGTAGGCTCATCCATGATTAAAATCTTAAGATTTGGGATCAAAAGATTTCTTGCAATCTCAATCATCTGCTGCTGACCTACACGTAGATCACCGACCATAGTGTCAGGATCGATTGGGTAGTTAAGTCTTGCTAAAACCTGTTTTGCTAACTTTCTGTGTTCAGCATCATCTAAGACACCACCTTTGGTTCTCTCAGATGCCATAAACAGGTTCTGAAAAACTGTCATATTTGGGAATAGGCATAACTCCTGGTGAATGATGGCAATACCGTGAGCTCTTGCATCTACTGTTGAATTAAATTCAACTTCTTTTCCCTGAAGATAAAGCTTGCCTGCAGATGGTTTTTCAATACCAGCGATGATACGCATCAAGGTTGACTTACCAGCACCATTCTCACCGATAAGAACATTTACCTTGCCTCGTTTGATATCGAAAGAAACCTGATCAAGCGCTTTAGTGCCAGGATAGATCTTGTCTATCTTCTCGGCATGTAAATAAATCTCTTCGTTCTCGTTGCTCATTGTCAACTCCCACTACTTAACTGATAGTTTTACAGGTGTTATCTGGAGCAGATCTGCTCTTGCAACTGTAAAGCAACCAGTAAACTCAATCTTTTTGCCTTCAAGAGTATTCATATCTATCTGGCTTAAGATTTCCTTGGTAATTAGGTTGTGGAATGCAACTGATACTTCAGCCCATTCAATTTGGTTTTTGTAATCTTTGTAGCTAATTAAGCTAATTGAATCTCTAACAGCAGAACCTTTGTAAACAGGACCGATTTGTAATCTGGTCTTAACATCGGTTAGATTTCCGTCAAGGGTAAATGCAATATAGCCTGAACGTAATTTGTTCTTTACAGAATCAACAGTACCCGTACCTTTTACGATGAATGAAAGTTCGCCCTGATCTCCCATTGAATAGTGACCGTACTTTGCTGCTACACTTGAAAAATCACCGTTTGCTTCTGTTAGTAACTGGGCTAAATCAACTGCATTTGCTTCAAAATACTCAGCAGATTTTTCTTCCCAGAACTTAGTAGCAACAGTTGTAGGATCAAAAGCAACTTCACCTGTTAAGGTAGCTTCCTGACCTTCTTTGACTACAGTTGCACTCAATGCTGCGTAAATCACTACTAAAACAGCTATAACAGCACCTACAATGCGACCTTTTGACATGATGAACTCCTTTTTTTGAGACAAAAATAGACTTCTGTCCTTAAAAAACAGTTTTTATAATTTAATTAAGATGCGCCACAGAACCGTAGCGCACCGTGTTTACTTACTTGGAGATAGAGAAGTTGTTTAACTTCTTAGCGTTATCTTTGGTGATAATTACACAATCAATAAGCTGCTTTTCGCTCTTACCAGTTGAGCCTGTCTTTAAGTACTGATCAGCCTGTTTTACAGCCATCTCAGCAATTAGAGCAGCAGGTTGCATTGCAGTAGCGGTCATGTTACCAGCGATGATCTCATCGCGAGCATCGTTAGAACCGTCAACACCGATGATCTTTAAGGTCTTACCTGCAGCCTTAATAGCTGCTGCAGCACCTACAGCCATGTTGTCGTTACCTGAAATTACACCCTTTAAATTTGGATATGACTGTAAAATGGTTTCCATCTTTGAGTAAGCCATATTCTGATCCCAGTTAGCTGTCTGTACAGCAACCATCTTCATATCAGGATACTGATCAATAACCTCATGGAAAGCTGTTGATCTGGTCTTTGCGTTGGTATCTGAGTCAATACCAAATAACTCTGCGTATTCACCTTCTTCTTCCATCTCTTCTACGAATACTTCAGCAGCGCCCTTAGCACCTTGATAGTTGTTTGCAACAATTTGGGCTACAGCAATACCTTGCTCGTTAATCTCACGGTCAATCAGGAATGTTGGAATATTGTTGTCATATGCTCTCTTTACAGCAGCAACGGTAGCATCTGCACCTGCGTTATCACAGATAATTGCAGCAGCTTTATCAGAAATAGCAGTTTCGAATAGTTCTGACTGTTTTACAGGGCTATCGTCATGTGAAACCATTTTTACGGTATAACCAAGATCTTTAGCAGTTTTTGCTGCAACTTCAGCCTCAGTCTTAAAGAATGGGTTTGAATGTGATGGGGTGATTACGTACATAATATTTGAACCACCACCGCTTAAACGTTTTGCAGTATCTGCAGCGTTTGCTGAAGATGCTAATGTTGAAGCAGCCATTACCATTGCAATTGATGCGCAGAATTTTGATAACTTCATCGGAAACTCCTATCTATCTTATGTTATAAATCTGAATATTTTTCAGATTTTTATTTGTTTGACATAAAAAATTATAGATAGAAGTAAAGGTAATTTTTGTCAGAATTCTATTTTTATTGTCACTATTTTATTTTTTGAATTTTTTTATTTGTGACAATAATCGCAAAGTACCTACACTAAATTTTGCTTTTACGAAAATTTGATTTTTTAAAGCGTCAAAAACCATATTATTTGAAAATAATTTAAAATTTCATTTTCGTCTTTTGATAGGAACAATTACTGACAAATCTCAGAAAATTTTACTAGTAAGATTAAAGAACGTTATCGCGGATTGCATTGTTCTTTCTGTACTTAGCAGGACTCTCACCCTGAATTGAAATAAAGACACGACCGAAATGGCTTTGGGAATTAAATGACAGCATTAAAGCGATATCTGAGATACTTTTATCAGTTGTAGCAAGAAGAGTTTTAGCAACTTCAATTTTTCTTAATCGAGCGTACTCTCCTAGAGTCATTTTCTTTTCTTCTTTAAAGAGCTTTGAGAGGTGGCTTGAACTTACTTTTAGCTTGTTACTTACTATCTCAAGATTAAACTTTTCATAAAGATGACGGTCAATATAGTCACATGCTCTTAATACTACAGGAGAAAGCAAATTGCCTTTTTCCAAATCAAGTTTATGTTTTGCTACCATCTGAGTGCATCTTAAAGCACAGGCTCTAGCTAGGGCAGCAGCATCACTTGGATACTTGCAATCCTCTACTTCCATGATAAAAGCATCAGAGATAACATAAAGTTCTTCCACGCTCAAACCAGCTTCAATTGCAGCTCTTGTGGCAATAGTAATATCAACTATCGCTAAGTTTTTAGCTGATCTTAATTCTGTTCTTGCAAGAGTGCCACGCATACTTGCGTAGATGGAGTTTAGGGCTTTTTTCAAACCTTCAACATCACCTTGTTTTATAGCTAGTCTAATAGAATCCTCAAATACACCAGGATTATGAGGTCTGTTAGTTAAGGACTGCCTTGAAAAGATATTAGCTACATGCTTTTGAGCAGACTCTAAAAGTTCATCATTTAAAAAGCTCTTATCTAAGAAGTCACTTAAAAATATGTACTTGTCAGTAATTGAACTGTAGATTAGCAGAAGAATTGAAGCTAACTTTTTCACATCAATGTAAAACAAGCTTACATTGTTAGCTTTATGCTTTAAGGCATATAATTTAGTAAAATTATGATCAACTTGAGTAATTACAACTGGACCTATAACTAAAAATAAGTCATCAGTACACTTAACGCCACCAAATAACACAGGTTGTTCTTCGTTAATGATAACAATATTCTTTTCTTTGACTTCTTTTAGGATCTTTTTTCTAAATTCATAGTCTGTTTTTAGAACATTCCATTCATCGACTTCTTCTCTATCAAACTTCTCATAGTAGTGATTGTCTGATTTAAAGATATGAGTAGGCACTGGAACTAATTCTTTGACTAGTCCCAGTCCGTATGACAATGGTAGGATTTTCTGTTGTTTTTCTTTAGAATCATCCATATCTAGTTAAAGACGACCTTAAGAAATAAACCTGACTTAGAAAGATACATTTGACTCTAAGATAACATTACTAAATGGCTTGCACTCACCAGTTCTTACTATAGCAACACTTGATGCTGATAGTTTTTTGAACTGCTCATGAGGTACTTCTACAACCTCAACTCCATTGAGTTTAGCCCATTCATGGAGCTTTTGGTAGAAAGCTGGATTTGCTTCTTTTGCCTCAGAGGCAATAGTTAATTTCTGGAATTTAGCTTCTGCATCGACAACTTTAAATACAACATCAAATGAAGGAACACCGTAAGTAACTGCAAGGTCGATTCTTTGGACTCCTTTAGGTACAGGCAATCCACAATCGCCGATAGTTAGTGTATCAAAATGGCCTAATTTTGAGATTACATATGATAATTCTGAATTTAAGCAACCAATCTTTTTCATTTTATTTCTCCTAGAGCTTATCTACTAAAACGTCAACTTTTGATTTCTTAATGAAATCTAAGACAGCATTAGCCTTTGGAATAGAAGGAGTTGCACCTTTAGTCTGTACTGCTAAAGCTGATGCTGCTGTTGCACATTTAATAGCAAGCGCAGAATTCATACCTGTTGCTAAATTAGTAATTAGATAACCTAAGAAGGTGTCACCTGCAGCTGTTGTATCTACAGCCTGAACCTTGAAAGACTTACAAGAAATAGGATCACATCCTACCTGTTTTAAGATTGAGCCTCGAGAACCTAAAGTTAACACAAAAGAAGAATTTGGATACTTCTTTGTAAGTTCATCAATTAACTCATAAGGATCAGTATCAGCAGGCTTTGATACCATTGAAGAACCTTCGATCTCATTTACAATCAGGTAAGAGCATTTGTCTAAAGGTAATTTCAATAATTCATCAGAATATGGAGAAACATTAAAGCAAACTTTTAAGCCTTTTTCGTATGCCTTATTGATCATGCACTCGATGTTATTAGTCTCATTTTGCAGAACTAGATAATCGCCATTTTCAAAATGAGATAGGGTTTCATCTATATCCTCAGTTGTAATGGTTTGATTTGAACCGCCATATAGAATAATACAGTTCTGACCATTATCATCTACCTGAATAATGGTATGACCACTAGCTTCATCTCTTTGCTTTAAGAAGTCTGAGTTGATCTTATTTTCAGTAAGTACGTTAATGAGAATCTTTCCGTCAGCTTTACCTACGGCACCAGCATGATATACTTCACCTCCAGCTCTGGCTAATGCGACAGACTGATTAAGACCTTTACCACCGGCAAAGATACTTCTACCCTTTGACTGAAGGGTCTCACCAGGGGTTACAAAATGAGGAACTTCATACACATAATCAATATTTAAAGAACCATAATTTAGAATTTTGGCCATAACAAATCTTCCTTAAAATAGTCTTTGATCACTCAAAGAAAGGTTTTATTTATTACTTAATTTTTTATTGTTTGTCTAAATATTGATGCTTTTGTATATGTTTACTTTAATCTTAACTGAAATATTCTCAATTAAGAAATTTTGGATCTAGCTCTTGTGATACAGATAACAAATGAAAAATGTAAAAAAAGATAGAAAAGACACCATAAAAAGACAAAAATTTGATCTTTATCAAGTTATAATATTGTGAAGTTTCAACTTGGGACATAATAAAAATGAAGCCTATTTTTCTTGGTGTTAACATTGATCACGTTGCTACAGTTCGTAATGCACGTGGAACAAATTATCCAGATCCTGTAACTGCCGCAGCAATCGCTGAACTTGCTGGAGCTGATAGTATCACTACTCACTTACGTGAGGACAGAAGACACATCACTGACAGAGATGTAAGAATCATCAGAGAAACTGTTAAAACCTCTTTAAATTTAGAGATGGCAGTAACCGATGAAATCTTATCTATTGCTGTTGCAGTAGCTCCTCAGAAGGTATGTATGGTACCTGAAAGAAGAGAAGAAGTTACTACAGAAGGCGGTCTTGATGTTCTATCAAATATGGATAAAATCGAGAAGGCAATTATCAAGTTAGATAACGTTGGTACTGTTTGCTCTTTATTCATCGATCCTGTAAAAGAGCAGATCGATGCCGCTGTAAAAGTTGGTGCACCATTTGTTGAGTTCCACACAGGTCGCTATGCAAATGCAACCAATGAAAAAACAATCAAAGAAGAGTTAAAAGTTTTAACTGAGATGGCTTCATATGCTGACTCAGTAGGTCTTGGTGTAAATTCAGGACACGGACTAAATTACAATAATGTAGCTGCAATTGCTGCTATTCCACAAATGAATGAATTAAACATTGGACATAGCATTATTGCTCGCGCAATTTTCACAGGCTTGCCTGAGGCTGTAAAGACCATGAAAGAAATCATGGAAAAAGCCCGCAACAACTCACAGAAGTAATGAGGTAAAAATGAGCTTTAAAAATCTGTTAGAGAATTTCGGTCACACTGCAAATGATCGTGTTGAAGCTGCTATAGCTGCTTTAAAGAAAGGTCGTGGTGTACTTGTTGTTGATAACGAAGATAGAGAGAATGAAGGCGATTTAATTTATGCAGCAGAAACTGTAACTGATGCACAGATGGCTTTCATGATCCGAGAATGTTCAGGTATTGTTTGCGTTTGTATTGAGCCAGAGCAGGCAAAGCGCATGAATTTACCTATGATGGTTGAACACAATACTTCTGTATACGGCACTGCATTTACCATTTCTATCGATGCTGCTAAGGGTGTAACCACTGGTGTTAGCGCTCCAGACCGCGTAAAGGCAATCAAAGCTGTAATCAACCCAAATGGTAATCCAGAAGATTTAGCAAGCCCAGGTCACATGTTCCCGCTAGTAGCTAAAAAAGGTGGTGTTTTAGAGCGTGACGGTCATACTGAAGCTTCAGTTGATTTAGCTCGTTTAGCTGGCTTTGCTCCTGCAGGTATTCTTTGCGAGTTATGTGCTCCTGATGGTTTAATGGCAAAGTTACCACGTGTGACTACCTTTGCTATGGAGCATGACTTAACTTGTCTTTCAATCGAAGACTTAATTGCTTACCGCAAAGAAAAGAACATCTAGTTTAAGATAGCGCTGCACTTGTAGCGCTTTTTATATGAATATTACAGATAATCTTAAACTTGGTAGCACAAGCTATGGTGATCCTAATGCACCTAAATTAGTTGTTACTCCTGGCTGGGCTACTGATTCAAACTTTTTAAAACCTTTCGTTTCGTTATTTCCTGACTATAACGTTATCCTGTTAGACATGCCTGGATATGGCAAATCTGAAGAATTAAAACAGTTTTCAATCTCCACACGACAGACAGCAAATCTAATCTTAAATTCAATTCCAAAAGATTGCACTCTGATCTCTTGGTCTTTAAGTACATTAGCAGCAAGTTGTGCCTGTTACGCTGACACAGAAAAAAAGATCAAAAGATTTATCTCTATTTGTGGAACCCCAAGATTTCCTTCAGATCCTAATTGGCCTGGATTTGATTATAGATACGTTCTCAAGTGCTTAAAAATCTTTGATGAAGGACGTAACATTCGCTCGATTAAGCTGTTTTTTAAGATGCAAACACAGGGCGGTTTGCTTGCCAAAGAACAAAATCAATTCATTCTTGAAGCTTGCGATAAGATGGGATCTATTGATCCTCAGGTATTGAGAAATGGACTGTTTAAGATGGCCTATTCCGATCACAGGGAAGCTTTCTTTAATATTAAAATTCCTTGTTTCCATATTTTTGGAGCAAAAGACAGATTAGTAAAGCAGGAAATTGCCTCAAAAATTATGGATCCTAAATATCACCTATGCGCTGTACTACAAAGTTCTGCTCATATGCCATTCTTAACTGAAGGTGAAGAATTATCAAAACTTATCAGAATTTTTATAAATAACACTAACTAATTGATAATCCATAAAATTAAGAATTAAAAATTTAGTGTAAAATTTCCGATATAGTAAGTAAGGCAGTTTTCTATCTTTTAGGCGTTAACTATGGATATTGCAACCAGTACCATTAGCAACATAGTTACAGCGGGCGTGCCTCATGCAGCACAAGAAGCCCGTAGGGATAGTATGGCCCGCGAAACCATCCCTCAAATCAATCAGAATGCCCAATCTGCTAATAACGCAGCTGTATCTCAAGGTAGTGTCCAAACAGCGCCTGTTAACTCAAGTCTTTTCATACAGACAGATGTTTTAATCAAGGCTAATGGAGAGAAAGTAAGCAGTAAAAAAGAGCTTGCTAAAACCGAAAAGAAAGAAGATACCAAAGAAACAAAAGGTACAGGTGGTGGTAAAGCAGCTTCTAGTTCATCTGCATCAGGAGCAAGTCTTAACCAGAATGTAACAGCATCTGGAGCTATGAATGCAGCTTTAGGTGGCTCTTTTGGTTCATCAACTGGTGCATCTTATTCACAGGATGCAGAGGATAAGAGAAAGAAAGGTGAAGGTTACAGCTCTAAAGCTATTGCTAATAAATACAACAGCAGTAGACCTAAATTTAACTTAGGCATGAGCGTAAATGTCTCAGCCTAAGATAGTCATTTTGGAAAATCTGTTATTTCCAGAACTAGGTATTTTCAAGAATCTGCAGTTTTCCAAAAAAAGTTATTCGTTTTCTTGAACTAAAGTCTTTAAGTATTCTTGTTCGATCTTCTTTTGTTCTTCTTCAGACATTTCTTCAACTACAACTTCTTCGTTGTCATCTGAAGCTAAAGAATTCTCAACAATAGGTTGCTCTTCAAACCACTCTGGCTTTTGGTAAGTGATCTTGTTTACATACCACAATCTCTTTCCATGTGGAGTAACAACCTCTGCATCGTCATCTACAGACTTGCCAAGTAATGCTCTTGCCATTGGAGCATCTACAGAAATACAGTTTGATCTGCCAAAAATCTCATCTGAACCTACTATTCTGATTTGTAACTTTGAACTATCATCGTCAGATTCGATTTCAACATAAGCACCAAAGAATACTCTACCTTCCTGTTGCTTATTGTACTCAATCACCTGAAGGTCATTCATACAGTGTCTTAAATAACGAATACGCCTATCAATCTGACCTAATAAACGTTTGTTATAGTGATAATCAGCATTCTCTGATCTATCACCAAGACTGGCAGCCCAACTAACTTTTTGTGTAATTTCAGGTCTTTTAACTTCCCAAAGATAATTCAATTCTTTATGAAGCTGATCATAACCTTCTCTTGTAATAAATGGCTTACCCATATAAACACCTGCTAAAAATTTAAAAACCCGGTACATTGAATGCACCGGGTTGTATCAGTTTAATCTAAAAATCAGATTATAACTGTGGACCAGCCTTAACTAGGTTACCACCTAAAGCTTCGAACTTCTTGAAGTTCTTGATGAAGCGCTCAGCTAAGTCCTTAGCCTTTGCATCCCACTGTGAAGGATCAGCATAGGTATCACGTGGATCTAAGATCTTAGAATCAACGCCAGGTAATGCTGTTGGAACCTTGAATGAGAATACAGGGATGGTCTTAGTATCAGCAGTATCGATTGAACCGTCTAAGATTGCATCGATAATACCACGGGTATCCTTAATAGAGATACGCTTGCCGGTACCATTCCAACCAGTATTTACTAAGTATGCCTTAGCGCCTGACTGCTCCATTCTCTTAACAAGTACTTCTGCGTACTTGGTTGGAGGTAATGATAAGAAAGCAGCACCGAAGCATGATGAGAAGGTTGGAGTAGGCTCGGTAATGCCACGCTCTGTACCAGCTAACTTAGCGGTGAAGCCTGATAAGAAGTAGTACTGAGTCTGCTCTTTATCTAAGATTGATACTGGAGGTAATACACCGAAAGCATCTGCTGATAAGAAGATTACGCGCTTAGCAGCAGGGCCCTTTGAAATAGGCTTTACGATGTTCTTGATGTGGTAAATTGGGTATGAAACACGGGTATTCTCGGTTACTGACTTGTCAGTGAAATCGATCTTACCGTTAGCATCAACAGTTACGTTCTCTAACAGAGCGTCACGCTTGATAGCTGCCCAAATATCAGGCTCGTTTTCCTTTGATAGGTTGATTACCTTAGCATAGCAACCACCTTCGAAGTTGAATACGCCTTCATCATCCCAACCGTGCTCATCATCACCGATTAATAAGCGCTTTGGATCTGTTGAAAGGGTGGTCTTACCAGTACCTGATAGACCGAAGAAGATAGCGGTGTTCTTGCCTTCCTTATCGGTATTTGCAGAGCAGTGCATTGCAGCGATGCCCTTTAATGGTAAGAAGTAGTTCATCATTGAGAACATACCTTTCTTCATCTCACCACCGTACCAGGTGTTCAGGATTAACTGCATACGCTCAGTTAAGTTGAATACAACTGCAGTCTCTGAATTTAAACCTAACTCTTTGTAGTTCTCAACTTTTGCCTTTGAAGCATTTAAAACTACGAAATCAGGCTTGAAGTTCTTTAACTCTTCAGCTGAAGGACGGATGAACATATTGGTTACGAAGTGAGCCTGCCATGCAACCTCAACAACGAAACGAATTGCCATACGGGTGTTAGCATTAGCACCACAGAAACCATCAACAACGTATAACTTCTTGTTTGATAGCTCTTTGCCTGCTAACTTCTTTAACTCATTCCAAGACTCTGTTGATAGAGGCTTGTTATCATTCTTGAACTCGTCGGTTGTCCACCAGAAAGTATCCTTTGAGGTGTCATCCTTAACGATGAACTTATCCTTAGGAGAACGACCAGTATAAACACCAGTCATTACATCTACAGCACCCATCTCAGTCTGGAAGCCCTTATCGTAGCCTTCTAGACCTGATTTGGTCTCTTCTGCGAATAAGGTCTCATATGATGGGTTGTGAACGATCTCAGCTGCACCGCTGATACCATACTTAGCTAAATCAAGCTCTTCAAATAAGCTCATTTTTTTCTCCACGTGTTATCTGAGTGAGACTCAGGTTTCTATAGTTACCCCTGTGATTTTACCGTAATTTGAAAATTTGTGCATATTTTTTAAAAAATAAATCGATTATTTATTATCATCTTTGAAAATTTTTTTTATTTATTTTCTGTAAAGCTGAAAAAAGTCAAAAATCATATACAATTAATTTAATTGATTTTCGATTAACAAAAGACCGAAAGAAAAATTTCGGCACAAATTTAAAGGGTCCTATGAGTAAAATTAGTGTAAGTGATAAAGCACAAGAATATTTTTTAAATATCATCAACAAACAAAAGATGGAAGGCTTAGCTATTCGTCTTACAGCATCAAATGTAGGCACTCCTGGTGTGCAGTGTGGAATTTTATATTGTCCTAAAGAGTACATCACCTCAAACGATGAGCACTTCCAGATGAAAGGCTTTGAAATTGTTATCGACAGTTCTGTATCTGAGTATTTAGATGATTCTGTTATTGATTTAACTAAAAACGAGCAAGGTGAGGACTTATTAACATTCCATGCTCCAAATTTAAACAAACAGGACTTACCAGATGATGCATCTTTATTTGATCGCTTAAAGAAATTTATCGATTCAACAGTAAGCCCATCATTAGCATCTCACGGTGGTGCAGTCGAGTTAGTTGATGTAACTGATGATGGTATTGTTAAGGTTAAGTTCACTGGTGGTTGCTTAGGTTGTTCAATGGTTGGCGTAACCTTAAAAGAGGGCATTCAGACCCAGTTAAATCAGGCATTTCCTGGCATGATTAAAGATGTTGTTGACGTAACCGCTCATGAAGTAACAGATCAGACTTACGGTTAACACCTAGATAAGATTAAGATGAAAAAGAACTCCGTTATTGATCTTCATGATTGGTAACGGAGTTTTGTTTTATATAGGTACTAAGGAGTATCTACTCTGATTTCTGTTCTCTACTCAATAATGACATAGCAGCTTCACGACCTGACTTGCCTTTATAAAGTACGTTATAAACTTCAGTACAAATAGGCATCTGCACAGAGAGCTTATCACAAAGGACTTTGACAACAGCGCTCATGGTGTAACCTTCAACCACCTGACCTATCTTGTCTAAAGCTTCCTGGCAAGACAATCCTTGACCTAAGTAATAACCAAAGCGACGGTTTCGTGACTGATTATCAGTACAGGTAAGAATAAGATCACCTAATCCTGACAAGCCCATAAATGACTTAGGAGTAGCACCAAAAGCAACACCAAATCTTGTCATCTCAACTAATCCACGAGTAATCAGTGCAGTTCTTGCGTTGGCGCCATAGCCAAGACCATCTGAAAGTCCTGATCCAATTGCAATTACGTTCTTAATGGCTCCGCCTAATTGCAGACCTAAAAGATCGTCACTCCCATAAATTCTGAAAGTCTTAGTATGCATTAGATCTGAGAATTCTTTAATAAACTGTTCATCAGTACCAGCCATGGCAATTGCTGTAGGAAGCCCCTTAGCTAACTCTATAGCAAAGGTTGGTCCTGATAATGCGGCCATAGGAGTTGATGAACCTAAAATTTCTTTAGCAACATCGCTTAGCAATCTACCCGAGGACTTATCCAAGCCTTTAGTAGCCCATGCAATTCTCTGATCTGGCTGTAAGAATGGTTTAATTGCTGTTAATACGTCAGCAAAGGTGTGAGAAGGAACCACCACCAGAACATTTTTAGAAGCTCTAACAACTTCTTCTAATGAACAGGATACTGTTAAGGTATCTTTGAATTTAATACCTGGGAGGTACTTTTCATTGACTCGATCCTGTTGCATTTTTTGTGCATTAACAGGATTACGACACCACAGCATCACAGGTAAACCTTTTGATGCTGTAGATTGAGCAAGAGAGGTGCCGTATGAACCGGCACCAATCACACTTAAAGAACAGGAATATTCAGACATAGTTCGCTCAACTAAGCCTGTGGAGCCTCGTTCTTAGCTTCGCCATTTGCTACGTCAGACTGCTGAGCTTTAGCAGCTTCTTCAGCTTTGTGAGCTCTGAACATAGCTTCAAAGTTTAATGGACGTAGATTTAATGGAGGGAATGATGATCTGTTGATTAATGCAGAGATGTGCTCTCTAGCATATGGGAACAGAATATTAGGAGCAACACCGTTTAATAAGTACTCTGCTGTATCCTTATCAACCTTGTGAACTAAGAAGATACCTGCCTGGTGAACTTCACAGATGAAAGCTGTTTCTTTATCTAAAGTGCAGGTTACAGTAACTCTTAAATCTACTTCGTAGTTGTCTTCTGCGATGTTCTGAGTTTTTGCATCAAAATCAATCTTGATTTCAGGCTTCCACTCTTTTGTAAATACGCTTGGAACATTAGGAGTTTCTAATGAGCAATCTTTAGCGTAGATTCTTACGATATCGAATGCAGGCTGATCTGTATTTTGATTTTGTGCGTTTGCGTTGTCAGACATTTTATATTTCCTTATGATTAAATTAATTTTTGTTAGACAGAGGTAAATTGTCCATTGACCACTGGGTAATACCACCTTCTAAAGTAAACACCTTGGTGTAACCCTGCTTTTTCAATGAAACAGCTCCGTTAAAACAATCTGAATCCATCTTATCTTTACCTACAAGAATAACTGGTTTATCCTTGTAGCTATCGATTCTATTGAGTTTCCCTGATTTGATATCTTGCAAAGTAATGTTTACTGAGCCTGCAATATGTCCCTGAGAGAACAGATTGTTTGCTCTTACATCTACATAAACACCATTTTCACGATTTATCATTACAGTTGCTGCATTTGAACCTAACTTCTTAACTCTAGCGATCATAATGCGTGCTTGAGTGTAAATTAGAGCACAAAATAGAGCTATGAAAACTAACATCATGATCTGATGGCGACTAGCAAATTCAATATATTGTTCCAAATTGTCAGATGAGAATAAATCCCCCACAATGACACCTCTTGTTGTCAAAAATCTTTGTCAAAAATGTTTAATGACGAATTCTAACATAACAAAGGCATTCACAAAAACATCTAAGGTCACATTTGCTAGGTTTAATGCAATCTCTGATGCTATTTGCAGCAATTTTCAACAAATATGAAAGCAGTAAATTCATAATGAACGTCATTTTTACCTTCACCACATTCAAATTTGTTCTTAACAATCAACAAATATATATGCCATATACAAGTTAGCTTTAACTAACTATTTTTTATCTAATTGATAAAAATGCTATAAAAACTCATTAAAACGTTACAAAAAAACTGTAAAATATTGCCAGTTATTTTTTTTATTTTTTTGATGAGTACAACAAGTATGACAAAAAAGAAACCTTTAGCCCTAATTATCATGGATGGTTGGGGAGACAATCCTATCAAAGACTTTAACGCTGTATCAGCTGCAAAGACTCCTAATCTAGACAGCCTAGAAGCACATTATGCACATACTGACATTCAGGCTTCTGGTATTGATGTAGGTCTACCTGCAGGTCAGATGGGTAACTCTGAAGTAGGTCACACCAACATTGGTGCAGGTCGTATTGTTTATCAGGAATTAACCAGAATTGGTAAAGCAATTGAAGATGGCGACTTCTTCAAGAACGAAACCTTATGCAAAGCTGTAGATGCCGCTGTAAAGGCTGACAAAGCAGTTCACATAATGGGTTTAATGTCACCAGGTGGTGTTCACTCTCATCAGGACCACATTGTTGCAATGATTAAGCTTGCAGCACAGCGTGGTGCTAAGAAAGTTTACTTCCATGCATTCACTGATGGTCGTGACGTTGCTCCTCGTTCAGCTCATGAGTACATCAAAGTAATTGAGAATGCATTCAAAGAAGCTGGTGTTGGTCGTATCGCAACTATGGTTGGTCGTTACTATGCAATGGACCGTGATAACCGTTGGGATCGTGTACAGCAGGCTTATGACTTATTAACTCAGGCTAAGAGTGAGTTTGCTACTTTTGCAACAGCTGATGAAGCTTTAGACGCAGCTTATGCTCGTGATGAGAACGATGAGTTCGTAAAGGCATCTGTAATTGGAGAGAAAGCACCTTTACAGGATGGCGATTCATTAATCTTCATGAATTTCCGTGCTGACCGTGCTCGTCAGATCACCCGTGCATTCGTAAACTCAGATGCTGATTTCACTGGTTTCAAGCGTGAAGTTAAGCCTAAGTTAGCAAGTTTCGTAATGTTAACTCAGTACGCTGCTGACATTAAGACTGATTGTGCTTACCCACCAGAGGATTTAGTTAACACTTTAGGTGAGTGGTTATCAAAGAAGGGCATGACTCAGTTACGTATTTCTGAGACTGAGAAGTATGCTCACGTAACCTTCTTCTTCAACGGTGGTGTTGAGACTCAGTTCCCAGGCGAAGACAGAATTCTGATCCAGAGCCCTAAGGTTGCAACCTATGACTTACAGCCAGAAATGAGCTCAACCGAGTTAACCGACAAGTTATGTGCTGCTATCGAGTCAGGTAAATATGACATGATCATCTGCAACTACCCTAACGGTGATATGGTTGGTCATACTGGCGTATTTGAGGCTGCTGTTAAGGCTTGTGAAGCTGTTGATCACTGCATTGGCCGTGTAATCGAGTCATTAAAGAAGGTTGACGGTGAGTGCTTAATCACAGCTGACCACGGTAACTGTGAGAGAATGAAGGATCTACAGACTGGTGTTCCTTACACAGCCCACACCAACTTACCTGTTCCTTTCATTTACTACGGCAGAAAGGCAACAATGCGTACCGATGGTCGTCTATCTGACATCGCTCCTACCATGTTATATCTAAAGGGCATTGATGTTCCTGCAGAGATGACTGGTAAGTCAATCGTTAAGTTAGCTGACTAATCTGTTCTAGTTTTGCTAATAACACGCCACCTCTAGAATTATCTATGAGGTGGCATTTTTGTATGTGCAAAGAGATATAAAGACTAAAGAGATGCTACTGTTTTAGCTTCTTGTAATCGTAAAATCCCCACAACATTCCAACTACTAATCCGCCAATGTGGCACAGGTTAGCAATTCCCCCCAAAAAGAAACTTATAAAAATAAAGATCACACTTACTGTAAGTAAGCCAGGTGGAATATTAAATGATGGAGGCAAATCTTTACGTCTTGAGAGAACTCCTGAGTAACCTATAACTCCATATACAACTCCAGACAGACCTCCAAAATAACCATTTAGATCAGTCATAAAGCAATACTGAGTCACATTAGACAATAAAGCCACACTTATAAATATTGAAAAGAATTTTACTTTTCCAAAAGTTCTTTCGATTGGTCTTGCCATTGCCTCAAACATTACTAGATTGAATGCAATATGCATAAAGGAGAAATGAACAAAAGCAGGTGTTATAAGTTTATAGTAATCTTGGATACTGCTAAATTCTTCAGATTTACTCAAAGCTAAATACTGAATAACTAACGGTTCATCAATTAAAGACAAAACATAGATAGCAATACATATTAACTCAACAATCGTTGTAATTGAAGACAGATCAAAAGACAGAGGAAACAACATACCAGTATTTAAATGTTTTTCTCTGTTGATTGTCTTGCCTTGATCCCAAGATGCTTTAGTGTATTTTGAATCAAAAGGAGAGTTGGCGTATCTTAAGACTTCTCTTTTAGCTCTGCTCATGTCAAAGCTGTTAGTCACATAGACAGTACAACGACCGGTCATACTCTCTTTAGCTTTAGCCTTGATACCTATTGATGCTAAATAATCTACAAAGCCTAAAGCCTTCTCTTTAGGGAGAAGGCATACTTCATAGGTAAAGTCGTCAACTATTTCGAATTGAGCCATTTGAGGTACTCTGCAACGCCCTGAGCCACTGTCTTAAACTCAACATCACAACCTGCGTTGCGTAACTGAGTTAAGTCAGCCTGAGTAAAGCACTGATAGTGCCCCTTTAAGTGCTCAGGGAATGGGATGAACTCAACTTCACCTCTACCAAAGTGCTTAATTACTGCTTTTGCAATATTTAAGAATGGCTCTGCACGACCAGTACCGCAGTTATAAATTCCTGATGGACCTTTATGCTCGAAGAACCACAGGTTAACTTCTGCAACATCACCTACGTAAACGAAGTCACGCATCTGACCTCCGTTCTCGTAACCATCGGTGCCTTCAAATAACTTTGGATTCTCGCCTCTTAGCATCTGATTATTTAAATGGAATGCAACAGATGCCATGGTACCTTTATGACCTTCTCTTGGACCATAAACGTTGAAGTATCTTAACCCCACAACCTGTGACTTAAGATTTGGAAGACGTCTTCTTACATACTCATCAAATAAGAACTTTGAATAGCCATATACATTTAGAGGACCTTCATTCTCTCTGTCCTCAACATATACATTGCCATCACCGTAGGTTGATGCTGATGAAGCAAAGAAGAAAGGAATTCTATGAGCTACAGCAAACTCAAAAAGGTTAACTGTGTATTCATAGTTATTCTTCATGATGTACTTACCATCCCACTCTGTTGTTGAAGAGCAAGCTCCCTCATGGAAGATAGCTTCGATGTTCTTGCAACCATATTTTGCATCGAACTTCTTTTCATCTAAAACCAACTGCAGAAAATCTTCTTTATCCATGTAATCTGCAATATCAAGATCTGTTAGATTGATGAACTTATGACCATTTGTTAGGTTATCAACTACTAAAATGTCTTTGATACCTCTGTCATTTAAATGTTTTACGATATTAGAACCGATAAAACCACAACCACCTGTTACAATAATCATTGTTAAATTCCTTAGTTGACTTTGATTTCTCAATTATAATATCTAATAACGATAAATCATCACAAACGAACTCTTTTTGTAAGACTTATTTGAAGAGTATATATCTCTACACAAAGTCAATAGACAAAAGATGCTGAATTAGACAATAGATTATTAGTTATGACAGACACAGTTTCAAAAAGATACCTTATTATTTCTCCTTCATGGCTTGGCGATCTCATCATGTCACAGAGCCTCTTAAAGATGTTAAAAAAGCTCGATCCTAACTGTTCAATTGACGTATATGCTCCTAAATACACCATGCCTATTTTGGACAGAATGAAAGAGATTGATCATAAGTTAATCAATCCTTTTGGGCACGGCGCATTTGATTTAAAAAAGCGCTATGAAGAAGGTAAGAAATTAAGAGAAGGTCACTATGACTGTGTGATGGTACTTCCTAATTCATTAAAGTCAGGACTTATCGCTTTATTTGCAAAGATCCCTGATAGAAGAGGATTTAAAGGAGAATCAAGATACTTTATATTAAACAATATGCGTACTAACAAGAATGATTTTCCTTATATGGTTGAGCGTTATGTAGCTCTTGCTTTTGATAAGGAAAAAGTTAATAAGTCATCAGATCTGCCAAAATTTGATTATCCAAAGTTAGTTGTTAAAAAACTCGATGAAAATAGAGCAAAAGAATTAAATCTAGACTTTTCTCGTAAAGCTTTAGTCCTAGGATGTGGTGCGAACTATGGTCCTGCCAAATTATGGCCTGTGGAGTACTTTGCTAAGGTATCTGACTATTGGATAAGCAAAGGAGGTATGGTTGTAGGTTTAGGTTCAATAAAAGATATTCCTACAGTAGAGGCTATCTACAGCAACCTAAATGAAGAATCAAAACCTCATTTTATCAATATCGCAGGCAAAACCAATTTAACCGAAGCATTAGACATTGTAGGTCAATGTACTGCTGCTGTATGCAATGATTCAGGTCTAATGCACACTGTAGCTGCTGCGGATGTTCCTCAAGTATGTATTTTTGGTTCAACCTCAACTAACTACACTCCTCCATTATCTGATAAAGCTGTCTGCATTGAATCTGACGAGAAATGTCATCCTTGCTTTGAAAGAACCTGTAAATATGGTACTTATGCTTGTCTAAAAGGTATTAAACCTGAAACTGTAATTGAAAAGCTCAATACTCTAGTAAAGATCTAAGGTTCAAACATGCATTTGTCTTCAAGATTAGCTTTATTAGCATATAAAACTCTGACCACGCTTGTAGCTCCATTAGGAGCAAGTTTTCTTGCTTATAAAAAAAGAAATGATCCTCCTTATGGAAAAAGAATCTTTGAACTTTTAGGATGCTATAAGGATAGATTAGAAAGTTGTGTATGGTTTCATGGGGCATCTGTAGGTGAGATCAATGCTATAAAACCTTTAATTGTTGAATTTCAAAAACAACATCCTTTTGAAAACATTGTCTTAACTACCATGACAACCACAGGCTTAAATGCAGCTAAATATCTAAAGGGAGTTAATGTTGAGTTTTCACCGTTAGACTCACCTTTAGCAGTATCGGGATTTTTAAATTCATTTAATCCAAAAGCACTTATTATCATCGATACTGAGCTTTGGCCTAACATGTTAGGACTTGCTAAAAAGCATGGATGCATGATCTCCATTGTGAACGCAAGAATGCAAGAGAAGAACTGCTTAAGTTATTTAAAGCATAAAACACTTGTAGAAGATCTGATTTCATCAAATCTTTCAAAAGTAATGTGTATTACTGAAGCTGATAAAGAAAGATTCATTAAGATAGGTGTTCCAAAGCAAAATGTCATGGTTACTGGCAACATTAAATATGATTTAAAGCCTAGAGAAAACATGTTTAATGATGCTATGGTTCTTAAAACTCAATTATTAGGCGATTGTGTGTTTGGTGCTATCAGTACCCATGATGGTGAAGAAACAACCATCATAGATAGCTATGTTAAAGCAAAAGAAACAATTAAAGATTTAAAGCTTGTATTGGTTCCAAGACATCAAACAGCAGGAACATTATCTTGCGAGTATTTAGATAAATTAGGCATTTCTTATGTAAGGAAGAGCTCTTTAAAGAGCATTTCCGACTTTACAGGTGATATTTTGATTGGTGATACCATAGGCGAGATTGAAACTTACTTTGGTTTATGTGATTTAGTACTTATGGGAGGCAGTTTCGTAAATATTGGTGGTCACAATCCATTGGAACCGGCATTCTTCTCATTACCAATCTTAACTGGACCTGATTATCACAACTTCACGGAACAGTTTGATAAGCTTATTGAGTGTGGCGGAGCCTATCTAGCTGAAGACAGTGCTAAGCTCTCAAAATACATAGTAAAACTGCTTTCAGACAAAGAGTTACTTAAAAAGACTGGAATTAAAGCTCTAGATATTCAGCAACAAGGTCGTGGAGCTCTAAATAAGACACTAGAGCAACTAGATAAACTGCTCTACTAAACATGATCTATTAGCCTTTTTCAAGGCTAGTAGATTTTAAGGAAGGTCTTTGTAATTAAGCCTTAACTGACTTAATAAATTCAATATACTCTTTAGCTTTCAAAGCAATTCTCTCAGCTGTTTCTTTATCGTTGTTCTTAATTCCATAAATTGCAAACATACCGATATAGTTAGCTTTACACATTTCAAAAGATTTCCGCATTGAGACCAAGTACTCTTCAACTGAAAGGTGGTGAACACCTTGAGCAGTGTAATCTGTCTCTTCGCTACCACAGGTCACAGCGATACCGATTTTTTTACCTTCAAGATGGTAAGTACCAGCAAAAGCCCAACCAGCAGTTAATACCTTATCAAACCACTCTTTGGTTTTAGGAGGACAAGTAAACCAGTATAAAGGAAACTGAAAAATGATAGCATCTGAGTTGTCCACTAAACAATGCTCTTTAGCGACATCTATTGTTCCTGTAGGATATGCGCTCTGCAAATTATGGATAAGAATATCATCAGGATACTTACGCATTTCTTCTACAAGGCGACGGTTAGCATTTGACCTGTCGTATGTAGGGTGATCAACAATAACTAATGTTTTCTTTGCTGTCATATTTTTTCAGGAGATAATCTCCAGCCTCTTATCTTTTAAATATCCATTCAATTTTACAAAAGGATTTTTTTATAAAAGAGCGTTATTTTTCAAAAATTTAAAATTGATCTCATTAAAATAGATCTTTTTTGTTAAATCTCTTGTAATTTCTTTCTTAAATGAGCGTAACAGTCTGTTTATCATAGATATTTTCATATCTTTGCTCAATTTGGTGCAAAAGCATTTATCAAAATCGATGATGGCAACCCTTCCTTCTTCGTTTATCAAAATGTTTCTGATATTCAGATCTGTATGTAAAATATTTTCTTTAAAAAACAAAGAAATAGTTTTACCAATATTTGTATATTCTGTCTCTGTCAGTTCTCTTTTAGAAATTACGTAGGACAGATCTTTGTATCCATTTAATCTTTCAATGACAATATCCTGAGTAACAGAGAAAAAGCCTTTTATTTCTCTTGCTATTACTGGCTTGGGTACAGGAAGACCTTTTGATAGCATATACTCTAGAAGCTTAAATTCATCAAATGCTCTATGTGCATTTTTTTCAAAAATAAAGAAGCTATCTTTTACAAGTTTTCCAAAGAAGCCGCCTCGTCTGTAATGTCTTAGCACAAGATCTCTTCTATCTTTGCTAAATAAAAGAGTCTGACCTCTACCGGAGCAGCTAATTGTCTTACTGTCTTGTTGAATAGAGTCTCTATCAAAAAAGCTAGCATAGTAGTTACTTTTTGAATTTTGTTGAACTCCACTTAATGTACTTTCCACTAAATAGGTTACTTCTTTGAACTGTTCTTTACTAAGGGTAGCCACTACCATATTCCTATAATTTAATTATTGACTATCTGTCCTAAGATAAGAGCTATCTTAGAATGAGACAAGTAATAATGCTACAATTATGATAGTAAATTTAGGAGCATTATGATAAATCCAATTAAATCTGTTTGCGTTTTAAGACTCTCAGCATTAGGTGACTGTATCAATGCTTTTGGCTTAGCAAATGCTTTACATGAAACTTATAAAGATCTTGATGTGCACTTTGTTGTCGATAAAAGATTCTCATCTCTATTTATTGATGAGAATGGTCAACCATTAATTCCAATGGACACTGTCGACATAAAAAAGTTAGGTGTTCTAAAAGCTGGTTACCAGCTTTATAAGAACTTAAAAGCTACTAAGTTCAATGCTCTATTCAATTTACAAACATCTATAAAGTCATCTGTACTCTCTTTATTCATTAAAGCTAGATTGAAGTACGGTTATGATGCTCAACGCAGAAGAGAAGGACAATTACTTTTTATTAACAGACAAGTAAAGTCTCCAACAAATCCTCATGTATTAGCAGGATTTCTAGCATTTGCAAAACAAGCTGGATTTGACGATTTGCAACCTAGCTGGAATTACAAACTATCCGACAGCGAATTAGCTACAGCCGACAAACTTATCAACAGTGGGAACAAGAAGGTATTTGCAATAGCCCCAGCTTCAGCTAAAAAGGCAAAGAACTGGACAGTTGAAGGTTATTCAAAACTTGCCATGTTTGCTCTTAGCAAAGGGTTTCATGTCATCTTATTAGGTTCTAATTCTGAATATGAAAAGAACTTATGTGAATCAATCAATAAAAATACCAAAGATAAATGTGTAAATCTTTGCGGAAAGACCTCACTTAGAATCCTAGCAGCTGTAATCAGCAAAACATCATTAGTGTTATCTCCAGATAGTGCTGCTATGCACTTAGCTTCCTCACAAAAAGTACCTGTTATCGGTTTATTTGCTATCCATAATCCCGACAGAGTTGGTGCATGGAACTATCGTGATATTGAAGTAAGTGTTTACAAACAAGTTGCAACCAAAGAACTTCAAGGTAAAACACCTGGTTGGAGATATCGCGTTCATGATGAGAATGCAATGCAACAAATTCAAGTTGACGATGTAATTAGTGCTTTTAACAAAGCTTGTGAAAAATATGGGATTTAAATCATGCAGACTTTAGCTGTTTTTCCAGGTACCTTTGATCCATTAACCTTAGGTCATTTAGATATTATAAAAAGAGCATCAAAAATCTTTGATAAAGTCATTATTGCTGTAGCTAAAAGCCCTTCAAAGCATACATTATTTGATTTAGATACACGTGTTTTATTGTGCAGAGAATCAACTAAAGATCTTTCAAACGTCTCTGTAACTGGTTTTAGTGGCATGCTTGTAGATTTTTTAAAAGAGAAAAATGCCAATATTCTAGTAAGAGGTGTTAGAACCGTAGCAGACTATGACTATGAAACTCAACTAGCTGGTATGTATAGGATCGCAATGCCTGATATGGAAATAGTAATGCTACCCACAAATGCTTCTGTTTCATTTATCTCATCAACTTTAGTTAGAGAAGTTATCATACATAAAGGTGATATCTCAAAATTCGTTCCAGAAGCAGTATATTCTTACGTTAACAAACACTAAACAAGCGTTCTTTAAATTCTACTTTTGGCAATGTGGACAGAAGAAGGTTGAACGTTGACCTTGAACAATACTCTTAATTGGAGTGTTGCAAATCTTGCAAGGTTCACCTTCATGACCATATACAAATAGATTCTGAACAAAGTAACCTAATTTCCCATCTGCGCCTGAAAAGTCACGTATTGTAGTACCGCCTTTTTTAATTGATTCAGATAGAATTTTTCTGATATTAGAAACAAGAGTTTCACATTCTTTAGATGTTACTTTGTTTGCTTTTCTTTCAGGACTTATCTTGCTTGCAAAAAGCACCTCTGAAGCATAGATATTACCAACACCTACAACTACAGCATTATCCATCAATGCTTGTTTAATACTCTTTTTTAGACAACTTAGTTTTTTAAAGAGGTAGTCAACATTAAAGTCATCAGAGAATGGTTCAGGGCCTAGATCTCTTAATGGCTCATTAGAATAAGGGGAATTATCTAAAGTAAAATATAAGACTAAACCAAAGCGTCTTACATCATTTAGCCTTACTACTTTTCCTGCAGTGGTTACTACCTCAAAATGATCATGCAATTGCCTTGGTTCATTCTCATCTAACACTCTAAGGTGGCCGGTCATACCTAAATGCAGCAACAAATAACCTTTATCAGTAGTGATTACTATGTATTTTCCTCGTCTTGAAATATTAGTTACGGTTGATCCCTCGAGTTTATAAAGATCTTCAGAAAAGGGCTTTCGTAATGACTTATCATCAAAATAAACCTTCTTTATAACTGAATTTAAAAGAGTTTTTTCAATACCTCTTTTGGTAACTTCAACTTCTGGCAATTCAGGCATACATAATCTCCTTGGTTAATTGAAATTATATAGCACATAAGGCTATAAGTGACAATTAATCAAAAGATAGAGTTGATGTTCTTATGAAGCATGACAATACCAAACCACAAAGACAATAGATCTGCAGTTTGCATCTATCAAATTTATTTTTTTGAGGAAAATCAAGAAATTAGAGAGGTTTAAAGTGGTGCTGGCAGTAGGGCTTGAACCCACGACCCCCTGTTTACAAAACAGGTGCTCTACCAACTGAGCTATGCCAGCACATTTCACGGGGTCTTATTATACAGAACTTTTTCTAAATGACAACAATTTTTTAGTTTTCTTTTTAAAATTTTTGTAAAATTGTTGTCCGTTGATGTAGCTTATTTTGAAGGCTGATTTTATGGATATCGTTAAACTAGATTGTCGTGGACTTTGCTGTCCTGAACCTCTAACAATTTTAAGAAATGCCGTTAGAGCAGGTCTACCAGGTCAAGTTTTTGAACTCTTATCAGACGATCCTGTTTCTTTGCGAGATATACCAGCCTTTTGTAAGTTCATGAATCACACTCTTGTTTCATTGCCTGACGAAAAAAATCCATGTCTTTTCGTCGTTAAAAAGAAAGAATAATTTCTGTTTTAAAAAGCTGTTCCTTTTTTGCTAAAAAGCGCAATTATCAAGCCGTTAATGGTAAAATGTAACATATTTTTATTTTCGATGTGAGTTCAATCACTCACTTTATATTGTTTTTTTTGCAAGGTTTAATTCAGATGTCTAACAAATACGACCTTCAAACATTTCAGGGCTTAATTCTTACCCTTCAAGATTATTGGATGCGTCATGGTTGCATGATCGCTGAACCTTTTGATATGGAAGTAGGTGCTGGAACTTCTCACCCTATGACTTTCTTAAGATCATTAGGTCCAGAGCCAATTTCATGTGCATACGTACAACCATCAAGAAGACCTACTGATGGTAGATATGGTGAAAACCCTAACAGATTACAGCACTACTATCAGTTTCAGGTAATTTTAAAGCCTTCTCCAGATAACATTCAGGAACTATATTTAGGTTCATTAAAGGAATTAGGTTTTGATCCTACCGAAAATGATATCAGATTTGTTGAAGACAACTGGGAAAACCCTACTTTAGGTGCATGGGGTTTAGGTTGGGAAATCTGGTTAAACGGCATGGAAGTTTCACAGTTCACATACTTCCAACAGGTTGGTGGTCTTGAGTGTTTCCCTGTAACAGGCGAATTAACATACGGTCTAGAAAGACTTGCTATGTACATACAAAAGAAAAAGACCGTATATGATTTAATTTGGGCTCATACAGCTAATGGCGATGTTACTTACGGTGACGTTTTCCATCAGAACGAAGTTGAGCAGTCAACTTATAACTTTGAATACGCTGATACTGATTTCTTATTCAAGATGTTCGATCAGATGGAAAAGGAAAGTAGCGATTTATTAAATCTTGAGAAACCGTTACCATTACCAGCTTACGAAAGAATTTTAAAAGCAGCTCACTGCTTTAATTTATTAGATGCAAGACATGCTATCTCAGTAACTGAAAGACAGCGTTACATTTTAAGAATTAGAACACTATCTAAAACTGTTGCTGAAGCATATTACAAGTCAAGAGAAGCTTTAGGTTTCCCTATGTGCAAGAATGAGTCTGCTAAGTAAGATTAGGATTTAATCATGACTACAAAGAATTTATTATTGGAATTAGGTACAGAAGAGTTACCACCAAAATCACTGCGTAACCTTGCACAGTCACTTCACGATTCTTTTGTAAAACAATTAAAAGATGAAGGATTGGCTTTTTCTGCATCAAAGTGGTACGCAACCCCTAGAAGATTAGCTTTATTCATTTCTGACTTAGCTGATAAGCAGAAAGATAAAGAAGTAGAGATCAAAGGACCTGCAATTAAAGCAGCTTTCGATGCAAACGGAGCTCCTACAAAAGCAGCTTTAGGTTGGGCAAAAGCTAACGGTATAACTGTTGAGCAGGCTGACAGACTAAAGACAGACAAGGGCGAGTGGCTTTACGTTAAGACCACTAAGAAAGGTCAGGAAACTGTTAACGTTGTACCTGAGATGTTCAAAAACGCATTAAAAGCTCTTCCAATCCCACGCTTAATGCACTGGGGTAACAAGCGTGAGGAATTCGTTCGTCCTGTTCATACTCTATGTATGCTATACGGTGAGGATTTAATACAAGGTAGCATTCTAGGTGTTGAGTCTTCAAAGACTATTAATGGACACAGATTCTTAGGCTCACAAAAAGTTACTTTAAAATCAGCTGATACTTATGTAGAGCAGTTAAGAAACGAAGGTTGCGTTGTTGCCGATTATGACGAACGTAAACAGTCAATCATTAAGCAGGTAACCGATATTGCTAATTCAGTAAACGGTAAAGCTGATCTTGATGATGCTCTAGTAGAAGAAGTTACTTCAATCGTTGAAGAACCACACATCTTCAAGGCTACATTCGAAGACAGATTCTTAAAGGTACCAGCTGAAGCATTGGTTTATACCATGAAAGGCGATCAGAAGTACTTCCCAATCTATGATCAAAACAACAAGCTGTTACCAGCTTTTGCTTTTGCTTCTAACATTAATCCTAAAGATCCTACATCATTAATCTCAGGCAATGAGAGAGTCGTAAGACCACGCCTTTCTGATGCAGAATTCTTCTTCAATACTGATAGAAAACACTCATTAGAGTACTTCTTCGACAAACTAAAGAACATTGTTTACCAGAAAGATATTGGTACATTAGCATTTAGATCTGATTGTGTTGAGAAGTTAGCTATTTATATTGCTAAGTTAATAGGTGCTGATGAGTCTAAATCTGCTCGCGCAGCTCATTTAGCAAAGTGCGATCTTGCTTCTACTATGGTAACTGAATTTACCGATACTCAAGGCGTTATGGGTATGCATTACGCAGAGTTAGATGGTGAAGATAAAGATGTATCTCAGGCAATTTTCGAACAGTATCTACCAAGATTTGCAGGTGATTCAATTCCAACAAAACCTGTTGAAATGGCTGTAAGTTTAGCTGAAAAAGCTATTACTCTAGTTGGTATTTTTGGTATCAACCAGCTACCTAAAGGTGATAAAGATCCTTTCGGTTTAAGAAGAGCTGCAATCGGGTTAATCAGAATCGTATTAGAGAACAAGTTAGACTTTAACTTTGCTTCAGTAATTGATGAAGCTTGCATGATTTTAGGTGACAAGGTTAAATCTGAGTCAACCAAGGATCAGGTTATTAACTACGTTTATAACCGACTAAAAGCTTACTACCAGGATCAAAATATTGAAGCTTCGATCTTCTTAGCTGTTCTTTCAACAAAACCTGAAAACTTATTAGACTTCGATAAGAGAGTTAAAGCTGTTAAATCATTTAAAGATTTACCTGAAGCAGAAAATCTTGCATCTGCTTATAAGCGAATTAACAATATCTTAAGCAAAGCCAATTTAGGTGAAGGCTCAGTTGATAAACAATTATTATCTGAAAAGGATGAAGTTGTTCTAGCTACAGCTTTAGACACAATCTCTCCTAAAGTTAATAAGTTATATTCAGAAGGTGATTACACCTGTGCTTTAGCTACATTATCTGAGTTAAAGGATCCTGTTGATAACTTCTTTGAGCATGTAATGGTAAATGCTGACGATCCTAAGATTAAAGAGAATCGTTTACATTTATTAGTTTCATTACATGATTTAATTGGAAAAACAGCAGATATATCTGTTCTTTACTAATTAACTCATCTCATCTACCAAAGCGACACCATAACTTTATATTTGGTATCGCTTTTTTAATTGTAAACATCCTTATTTCTACATATTTGTTCCACGTGGAACATTCTGTTTTCTTTAAAAACTTTATCTAATGATACTTCTAATCACATTTTAGAAATTAATAATAACGATATCCATGAGATATAAAATTATAACGTCACAAAACATCATTACTGATAACTTATATGCTTGTAAGCTATGTTATCAGAAGTAATCTATGAATATTTCAATAAGGTAAAGTAACTTCACGAGAAAATTATCTAGTATAAGAATACATCCACTGACACTGGTTACCAACTTTATTACACCTATTACACCAAAAATAGGCTACTACTTTTTCCTCCTTTACGTTATTTTTCTTCTTTAACTCCTCTAAAAGTTTGCTAATACCTTCAGGATCTAAGCTAGCTCTCTTGAGCAGATTCGACATTCCTTCTAGATACTGATACTTTTCACGATCATCAGCTCTTTCTCTACTTAAAACATTGACCTGATCTCTTAGTGCGTTATTTTCAGAGAGAAACCTACTATTGTTGCTTTCAAGCTCAGATACATTAGTTTTAAAAGTAGATATCTCGCTATTTGCTTTATCAATAGTTGCAGTTATTTCCTCTTCAGAACTTTTGCGTTCTTGATAGGCTTTTAAAAGCATAGAATTCAAAGAATCAATCTTAGAATCATCTTCTTTCAGCTTTACCTTGATGCAGACATCTGTAAGATCGTGAACGATCTGCTCAATAGTCTCATTAGGAACACGTTTCTTATCTATTTCACTTAGCTTATTTTTACATAAGCTTCATTAATTTATTTACAAAGCGTTGCAGTGTAGAAAGAGAACCATGCCCAATTGTGAGGTGGAGAATGTTGGCTGTAGGATCAATACCTGAGGCTCTTAATTTTATGTAAAGAGCTTTAACTTCATCCTTATTAAGAGGTGCAGATTTATTAGGTGTAATGGATGTAATGTAATTATTACACTCATTACACATTCAGTTATTTTAGGAGAGGTCATTATTGAACCTCCTCATTATTCAAGTTAGGTTTTTCAGAGCGTTTGGATTGACCATCTAACTGTATCAGCTGGTAGTTATGGAGAATTCTGTCCATTACAGCATCAGCAGCTTCTTTAGAGCCTCCCATGCGATGAAACCAGTTAACAGGCGAAAGCTGTGAAGCTAAAATAAGTTCACTGCGAAATTACTGGCTTTGAGGTTATGACATTCTTGTGACCAAGGATAAATTTAGAAAGAAAAAATCTAGTGAGCTGATACAAATTAAAATGAATGTCCGCGTAGCTGTCGCGTGTACTCCTTTTTTATCGACAAAGTGTGTTCATCTAACCACGGTATACAAGAAGATGTATATTTCTTAGTATTAATGTTCCACGTGGAACATTATCAATAACATCGATGTAAACGGATAAAATTTCATTAAAGAATATATGACAAATTTAAAATATGTCATACAAAAAATTGAATTATAATCATAAGAAAATAAAAAGTATCGAACTTAACACAAAAAATAAGATATATATAGACACTACAGATTTATAATGTTCTATGTGGAACATTAAACTGAATTTGAGTAACATGAAATATTAATGACAAGTTTTACAAACATCAATATTACTGCTAGTTTCCAAATCAAATTTTGAATCATTCTTTAATAGTAGAACAAATAAATTGAAAAGAGATTAAGTATTCAAAACAAAAAAATAATAAAAAGATCTGAGCACCAAATGTTCCACGTGGAACATTAAGACAAATAAAAAGCCTCGATAAAAATCGAGGCTTAATATTTTATGTAAGAGAAGGTAGTATTAAATATCTAAATTAGCTTTAGAAGCATTCTCAGCAATAAAGATCTTTCTATCTTCAACATCTTCACCCATAAGTTCATTGAATAATCTATCTGCTTCCATAGCATCAGTAATATGAACTTTTAGTAAGGATCTTGTATCAGGATTCATAGTGGTTTCTGATAACTGTTCAGCTGACATTTCCCCTAAACCTTTGTAACGCTGAATCTTAACACCAGAAAAACCTTCTTTCATCAGAACTTCATATGCCTGATGGAAGTTATCGACAGGTATCTGTTTTGCCCCCACCTGAACAAAACCGTCTTTCTCAATTAGTCCATTAACCTTTGAATTCATGTTTTTTAACATAGAATAATCAATTGACTTATAGAAAGCATCATCCAATAAGTACTTATGATCAATTCCATGAACATGCTGGATAATCAACGGATAGTAAAGATTTGTAACAGGATCATGCTTTACCTCAGCCTTGAAGAAAACTCCTTCAGAAGCATTAGATGGTAACTGTTTTATAAAGCCTTCAGCCCATTCTTTTACATCTGATTCAGAGGACATTAGATCTTCAGATAATAAGTTGTAGTACATAATGTTTAGAACAATGTCTTTTTGAATTTTCTGAGTCAATTTTGGCATTCTTGACATTACTTTATTATAATCATTAAACAGGCTTTCTAAAGGCATACCAGATAGAGGAGCAGCCTCTTTATTAACAAATATGGAACCAGAGTTAATAGCCATATTTGTCTTATACTGCAAAGCTTCTTTATCAGAAAGAACGTAATTTACTTGCTTACCTTTTTCATATTTATATAAAGGAGGCTGAGCAACGTATACATAACCTCTTTCAATGAGCTCTGGCATGTGACGGTAAAAGAATGTTAATAAAAGGATACGAATGTGAGCACCGTCCACATCAGCATCAGTCATGATAATTACATTATGATATCTAAACTTTTCAGGATTATAGTCATCTTTACCGATACCGCACTCAAAAGCGCTTACTAGAGTACCAATCTGCTGTGAGTCAATAACTCTATCAAAACGAGCCTTTTGAACGTTTAAGATCTTACCTCTTAAAGGAAGAATAGCTTGGAACTTAGAGTTTCTACCATTCTTAGCAGTACCACCCGCTGAGTCACCCTCAACCAGGAAGATTTCAGCTAAAGCAGGATCTTTTTCACGGCACTTAACTAACTTATCAGGTGCAATATTTAAATCTAAACCACCTTTTTTACGTGATAAGTCACGAGCCTTTCTCATTGCTTCACGTACACGAGCTGTTTCAATAATTTTTGAACAGATAAATTCAGCATCCTTAGGATTTTCCTGTAAGAAATAACCTAAGTTTTCACTTACTGAAGAAGCTACAGCTTGAGCAGCTTCTGAAGATACTAATTTATCCTTAGTCTGTGATGAAAACTTAGGATCAGGCATCTTAACAGAGATAACAGCTGTTAAACCTTCACGTGCATCATCACCACTTGTAGATACTTTAGACTTCTTGTTATATCCCTGTTTGTCTAAGTAATTAGTAAAGGTAGAAGTAATAGCTCTCTTAAAACCAGCTAAGTGAGTACCACCATCTTTTTGAGGAACATTATTAGTAAAGCAATATACATTTTCTGTATAAGCATCCGTCCATTGCATGCCAACTTCAACAGTAATATTTCCTTCACATTTCTTAGTAAAATGAATTACCTTCTGGTTTAATGGAGTCTTATTTTTATTTAAAAAAGCAATGAACTCTCCAATACCACCTTCATGATGGAATACTTCCTGTTTAGGAGGAGTCTCTCTTAAATCTGTTAAAGTGATCTTAATACCAGAGTTTAAAAACGAAAGCTCTCTTAAACGTTTAGCTAAAACGTTGTAATCAAAGATTGTCTTGGTAAAAATTGAAGGAGATGGCCAAAATCTAACTCTTGTTCCACTCTCATCAGAATCACCGATCTGATGTAGAGGAGCTTCAGGTTTACCACCATCTAAGTAAATTTGCTGCCAAATGTGACCTTCTCTTCTAATTGTTAGTTCTAACTTATCAGATAGAGCATTAACAACAGAAATACCAACACCGTGCAGACCACCTGATACTTTATAAGAATTTGAATCGAATTTTCCACCAGCATGTAACACTGTCATAACAACTTCAGCTGCAGATACATGCTCTTCAGGATGAATAGCAACAGGAATACCACGACCATTATCGGTACATGATACGGATTCATCTTCATGAATAGTTACTTCAATATGGTTACAGAATCCAGCTAGAGCCTCGTCAATAGAGTTATCAACTGCCTCAAATACCATATGATGTAAACCTGAACCATCGTCAGTGTCACCGATATACATACCAGGACGTTTACGCACTGCCTCTAAGCCGTGTAAAACTTTAATACTGGAAGTACCATAATCATTGTTATTTTCTGCTGACATTTGTTCCTCTGTATGTAATTAAGGCTCTATAGATTCTTCAATGTTGATAAAAGAATTTTCAGAACAACTTGGAATTTCTAAATTCTTTGTAATATTTGTCAAAAAAACTTGGCTATCACATTCTTTTAGTTCATTAAGCAATAACATTCTAGAATTAGCATCAAGTTCAGAACTTAAGTCATCAATTAGAAATATGCAATTTTTTCCTACTTGGTGTTTTAAAAGGTACCCCTGAGAAAGTCTCATTGCACAAACTAATAATTTTAATTGTCCTCTAGACAGGGTTTCACTAGCAGAAAAATTATTACATTTAATTCGTAATTCTGCCCTGTGACAACCGTAAAAAGTATACCCTAAAACTCTATCTTTTTCAATATTTAAGTTAAGCACAGACCGCAACTGTAAGCCATTTTCCCAACCTTTAGAGAATAAAATTTCGAATTCAAATTGAGGCAAAAATGAACTTAATTTTTGTAAAAGAATTGTCTTAAAAAGATCTATATATTGTTCTCTAAAAGTTGTAATTTCTTCACTTACTTTTGATAGTTCTTCATCCCAAAACAGGATATTCTCAGCAGGTTCTCTTCTCTTTAACATAAAATTACGTTGAGATAAGAGCTTTTTATATCTATACCAACAATTCTTAAAATTAGGAAATGAGTAATAAGCTCCCCAATCTATGAAATTACGTCTATATTCAGGTCCACCTAAAATTAGATCAATTCCTTGAGGATGAATAACTTGTATTGAAATCTTATCTACCAAATCAACTAATCTATTACTTGTATTTGAGTTTATAGATATCTCAAGAGATTGATTGCGATTTCTATATCTACATACACCAATTCTGTCTGATAGGTCAGTGCTATCTCTTATAACATCAGCTGATATTGCAAAGTATGATTGACCTTCTCTTATTAAAGATTGATATCGTGAATCTCGAAAAGATCTTCCATAACCTAAATAAGAAATGGCTTCAAGCAAAGAAGTCTTACCAGAACCATTTTTTCCATAAATAACATTAAATAGAGTTGATGGTTCTATGTCTAATGAAGAGATATTACGGTAGTTTAATATTCTGAGGTGAGATATTTTCATGAAGGTAAAAAAGGTAGCTTTAAGAATAAAGCTACCTTATGATAAAAGTTAAACCACAACTTTACTGATAATATAGCTTGCCTTTACGCCTAGATCATTAACTTCTGTTTCTGGTTTAATTAAAACATGAATCATAGGCTGGCTAAAGCAGAAAAGAACATTATCAGTTTTGATAACGCCTAAAACCTCTCTTACATACTGTGCATTTAAAGAAATCTCAATATTAGATTGAGCATCAGGTAAAGCTAAAGAAGCAGTGGCGACCTCGTGTTCAGAGTTCTCAGATCTTAAGGTAACCTGACCACCACCAAAAGTAAATGTAACACCATTAACTCTCTTTGATGAAAGGACAGAAACCTGTTTAATTAGATTAGTGAAAGTATCCTTTGGAATAGAAATAATTGAATCAATAGTCTTTGGAATAACAGTTCTTACATTAGGGTAGCCGCAGTTAATCAATTTAGAGTTCATCTTGTAGTTATTGCAAGATGTCTGAACAGCATTCTTAGTGAATGATAAGATAACATCAGAATCAGCTTCCTCATTTACAATCTTAGCTAATTGAGAAGCACATCTCTTAGTTAGGATAACACCAAAAGGTTCAGCATCTGTAGAAGGATTATCTAACTGAGTTTCAAGGATAGCCATTCTATGACCATCTGAAGTAAAGATCTCTAATTTTGAGCCATTAACTTCAAAACGAACACCACGTAAATAGTCTCTGAAATCTTCATTTGAAACACACAATAAACATGAATCAATGATTGATTTTAACTGTTTCTGCTTTAAGACAATGGTGTGTTCAATTTCTTCCATCTCAAAAGAAGGAAAATCAATAGAAGATCTAGTACGAATTTCAAAATTTGTACTGCCATTTGAAAGTACTAATAAGTTATTCTGCTCATCATAGTTAAAATTAACTAAATTATTTTGATCAAGATTAGACAGAGTCTCTTTTAACTTATTCGCATTGACTGTAATCTCGCCTTCTGATTCAACATCTGTCAAAGGGATCTCAGTCTGAAGCTCAATATTGTAATTTGTAGCTTTTAAAACAAGAATTGAATCAGCAACTTTAATAAGGATATTTTGTGTAATGTCATCTTTATTAGTTGAAGAACCAGCAATACTTGCAATTTCTGACAACTGTTTGCTGATAGTAGACAGCAATACGCTAAACTTCATAATTAAATCTCCTGATTTTTAATTCTTTTTAAGAGAAAGTACTAACTTCTGATAAAGAACATTCATATCTTTATCTTTTACCTTCCATTCTTCAACTCTTGCAATAGCAGCTAAAACAGATGAATGATCTTTATTAAAAGATCTACCAATATCACTACTTGATAGTGTAGGTATAAGTTCATGAGTTAAAGCAATAGCAAATGAACGAGCCTGAGATATATTCTTCTTTCTTGAAGCAGATTCTAAAGATTCAACTGTAACTTCAAATTCTTTTGCAACTCTGTCTTTAATACTATCAACTGTAGTGTTATTACTTGTTTTATTAACAGAGCTAGACAGAATTTTTACAGCTTCATCATAAGTTACTGTTCCACCATTAACCTGAACTAGATTCTTTAAAGTTTTAATTGCTCCCTCAATTTCACGTACACTTGATCTAATATTTGTAGCGATATAGTCAACGACAGAATTTGGCAATTCAAAGTTTAATTCTTTGCATTTTCTTAAAATGATAGCTGTTCTTGTTTCAGAGCTTGGCGGATAAATTTCACTGCAAATGCCTGAACCGAATCTAGTAACAAGTCTATCATTGAAATTCTTTAAATTACCTGGAGCAACATCAGAAGCTAAGATTAACTGTTTACCTTTGATATCTAAGAAATTTGCAATAATATCAAAGAAAGTATCTCTAGCTTTATCACCTTTGGTAAGACTCTGAATATCATCCATAATGAACACATCGTACTGAGTAAACATGTCTTGAAAGTGGACCTGCTGCGGAGCAAAAGATGATTTTTGAGACATAGAGTCAACATATCTTCTAATAAAATCTTCAGCTCTAATATAGATCACAGACACATTAGGCTTAGTTTCTCTAATCTTATTGGCAATAGCCCATAAGATATGAGTTTTTCCTAAGCCAGAACCACCATAGATATAAAACGGATTAAAGTTATCAGAACCTGGAGTTTCAGCAATTCTCATAGCTGCCGCTATAGGCAGTTTATTTTCTGGATCAGTAATATAATTATCAAATGTCTTTTTGGGATCAATATTGTCTGTGATTCTAGCCCTAGGAACTATATTTGGATTTTGCTGTCCCATGAAAGATTTAGAACCAGCATTATGCTGTGCATTAAACGATGGTTGAGAATTTACAGACTGTTGATTAGCACTAGAATATGAGTATTGAGAATTCATACCAGATACAGGTATACCAGCATTGGACGAACTCTGATAATTATCATTAGTGTATTGATTCTGCTGCTGTGTATAACGAGTATTACCCAATAATGTTGAACCAACAGACTGAGATTGTCCAGAAACAGGTACACATGCATTAGATGAATTCTGATAATTATCGTTTAAGTATTGATTCTGTTGCTGTGGATAATGAGAATTACCAAATGGTGTTGAACCAACAGACTGAGATTGAGACTGATTTGGTCTACTACCAGCCATCACCATCTGTAATCCATAGTTAGATACCCCCATAAGATTTGTGATTTCAATGAACAGCTGAGAAACGTACATTGGTAACATTTTTGAAGCCATGTCGTTATTGCAAATAAAAACAATGTTATTACCACTTACTTCAAAAGAACACATAGTTTCTATACATTTGACTACGCTCATATCTTTTAAATCAGTGAACTTGCTAATAACATTAGCAATAGCATCTTTCCAGACTTGATCCAAATCCATAAAAAGGGCCTTTTTTATAGTTATATTAATAGAGTATTAACCAATATTAATGGTTTAAATTCAGTAGCACAATATTTTAGCACAAAAACAGTGTTGACCTTAATAGCATTTACAATGTAAAATACCGTACTTTGAATTAATAGTGAAATTTCACTATTAATATATTCAGCGTGTAATTAGGCGGTAGTACCGTCGTTGGAGTTTCAAATGAAGCGTACTTTCCAGCCAAACGTAACTAAGCGTAAGCGCACCCACGGTTTCCGTGTACGTATGCGTACTGCTGACGGTCGTAAAGTTCTTTCCCGTCGCCGTGCCAAGGGTCGTAAGCGTTTAACAACCGTTAATGGCTAATAATACCTTTCCTCGGTCTGTCAGAATACTGTCAACCGAGGAATACGATAAGGTATTCGCAAACCCTGTCCGTGCCAGCGCTACTGGGGTGCTTGTTCTTGCTCGCAAAAACAACGAATCTCAGTGTTCTAGGCTCGGCTTGGTTATACCTAAAAAAATTTTAAAAAGAGCTGTTTGGCGAAATCGTGTCAAGCGTATTGCCAGAGAGACTTTCAGATTAAATCAACATTCTCTTCAAAATATTGATCTTGTAGTTATTGCAAGACCAAAGATAGAAGATATCAGCAATTCTGAACTAAGTGCTATATTTAAACGATTATGGCAACAAATATCTCACCGTTTGGAAAAATAGCGATCTTGATGATCCGCTTCTATCAAACCTTCATTAGTCCTATTCTAGGACAGCATTGCCGTTTTTACCCTAGCTGTTCACAATACACTCTTGAAGCTATTAGAGAATGGGGCTTAATCAAAGGAATCTATCTTGGTTTAAAAAGGATCTGTCGCTGTCATCCTTTGAACCCTGGTGGGTATGATCCTGTACCTAAAAAAATTAAGTAATCGCCTTTAAGGTTATCCAAATGGAACAACAAAGAAATCTTATATTTATTCTGTTACTGTGCGCAGCTATGTTTCTATTCTGGGATTGGAATTCAGACAAAGCTAATGATCAAAAAGCATTAGAGCAGGCAGCAATTCAACAGTCACAAGAAATCAATTCCAATACAGCAGTTGGCAAGGTTATTAAATTAATAAGTGATAATCTTGAGCTCTCCATCAATCTGCAAGGTGGTGACGTTGTCGATGCAAAATTACTTAAGGTTAAACAAGAACAGGATAAGAACGATCCTTTCCATCTGTTAATGACAACTCCTCAGTTTATCTACCAAGCTCAGAGTGGTTTAGCAGGTAAAGATGGAATTGATAACCTTTCAAGACCTGAATATGTATCTGATAAGACTGAATATGCTATCAAAGACGGCGAGAATAGCGTGGAAGCAGTTTTAAAATATGAAAAAGACAATGTTACATACGTAAAGACCTTCTCTGTTAACAGAGATTCATATGTTGTTAATGTTAAATATGACATCTTAAACAACAGCGACAAAGACTTAAACCTTTGCATGTATGGTCAGTTAAAACAGTCTGAAGATGACTCATACTTAAAGAGCAACTCAAGCTTTGGTATGGTAGCAAGTGCTTATAGAGGTACAGCATATTCATCTGACAACAGCAGATATGAAAAGGCTACTTTAGAAAAAATTATTGATGATACAAAATACAATGTATCAACAAAATCTGGCTGGGTTGCTATGATTCAGCACTATTTCGTATCAGCATGGGTAAACGGTGATAATGACTCATCTAATGTTATCTACTCTGGATCTGCTGAAAAGAATACTGCTGCTATCATTGGTATTAGAACTCAGAACACTGTAGTAAAAGCTGACAGCGAGAAAACATTATCAGCAAAACTATGGGTTGGTCCTAAAAGCCAAGATGCAATGGCAGCTGTTGCAAACAACTTAGATTTAACCGTAGATTACGGTTGGTTATGGTTCATCTCAATTCCATTATTCAAGATCTTAAATTTCATCCACTCAATAATCGGTAACTGGGGTTTCTCAATTATTGTATTAACTCTTATTGTTAGAAGTGTGATGTTCCCTCTTACAAAGGCACAATACACCTCAATGGCAAAAATGAGATTACTCCAGCCTAAGTTAATGGAGATTAAAGAGCGTTATAAAGACGACAGACAGAAGATTGGTGCTGAAACCATGAAACTGTATAAAGCTGAAAAGGTAAATCCTTTAGGTGGCTGTCTACCACTTTTAATTCAGATGCCTATCTTCATCGCTTTATATTGGACCTTAATGGAATCAACAGAATTAAGACAGTCAAGCTTCATTTTATGGATCACTGACTTATCTGTAAAAGATCCTTACTTCGTATTACCAATTCTGTATGGTATTTCGATGTTCTTATTACAGAAGATGTCACCTACACCTATTACTGATCCAATTCAGAAGAAAGTGTTTATGGCAATGCCTTTTGTATTTACATTTATGTTCTGTACATTCCCTGCAGGTTTGACATTGTATTGGTTAGTTTCAAACAGCTTTACAATTTTCCAGCAGTTCATTATTTTTAGATCTTTAGAAAAGCGTGGATTAAGCTTGAAAAAAGCTCCAGTCGCAAAGAAATAATTCATGTCTACAATCGAAGATACCATTGCAGCAATTGCTACCCCTCATGGCAGGGGTGGCATTGCCATTGTAAGAGTTTCTGGTCCTCAGGCTTTAACAGTGGCAAAGACACTAACAAATATCACTCCTAAAACACGACAAGCTTACTTCAAACAATTTAAACTGAATAATGAAGTAATCGATGAAGGTGTACTTTTGTATTTTGCTTCACCTAATTCTTACACCGGTGAAGATGTTATCGAATTACAAGGTCATGGCGGAAACATTGCTCCGCAAAGAGTATTAAACGCAGTACTGAGTATTGATGGTGTAAGACAAGCAGAACCAGGAGAATTCACCAAAAGAGCTTTTTTAAATAATAAGATGGATTTAACAGCTGCAGAAGCTGTAGAAGATCTTATTTCAGCTGGCTCTCAAAGTGCAGCAAAAGCAGCTTTAGCATCTTTAGAAGGTGCTTTTTCTGATAATTTAAATTCTCTGTCAGAACAAATTACAAACTTTAGAGTAAGACTTGAAGCGTGCTTAGATTTTCCTGAAGAGCATGAAGACTTTTTTGAATCAGGAAAGACAGATCTTGCTTTAAATGATATCGAACAATTAGCATCTAAAACCTTAAAAATAGCTAACCAAGGTGTGAAGCTAAATGAAGGTGCAAGAATAGTATTAGCAGGCGCTCCAAATGCAGGAAAATCAAGTCTGCTTAATGCATTAGCTGGCTCTGATAAAGCTATCGTTACCAACATTCCTGGTACCACAAGAGATGTGCTTACAGCTCAAATCGAAATTGAAGGTGTTCCTGTTGTGATAACAGATACAGCAGGTATTAGAGATACTCCTTCAGATGAAATTGAGGCAATCGGTATCAAAAAAGCTATCGAAGAGTTAAAGAAAGCAGATCTTGTGATCTTTATGTTAGATGGTTCAACAGTTCCTACAGATGCTTTAGAAACTTTAAAAAAGGTTAAAGAGTTTGAAACCAACGAAAATAGAATTTTAGTTGTTGTTTCTAAATCAGATAAGGGCACTTGTGATGAAGTAGAAGAACTCTTATCAAAAGAGCCTTTTAAATCATTTAATCAGATAACCTCATCAACTAAGAATGAAGACGGTTTAGATGAGCTTAAAAAGAAACTAGCTAATCTGTTACAGATTATGCCTGTTGAAGGTATGTTCATAGCTAGAAGAAGACATCTAACCGAGCTTGAAAATTCTTATAAACACATAAAAAATGCTATTGAAATCATCAAAACAGGTGATTTAGTACTATGTGCTCAAGAGATTAAAGAAGCTCAAGACCATTTAGGAGAGATCACTGGAAAAGTAACCTCAGATGACATCTTAGGAAAGATTTTCAGTACTTTCTGTATTGGTAAATAATAAATTTTAGGTAGTCATAGCACTTATGACTACCTTATATTCCTTACTTAATCATAGACAAATCATTGGCAATTTCTTCACTCAACGATTCAAATCCACTTTTTAGAGTATCAACTAAAGCTTGATATCCATCTTTATTCTGTAGTCTGTTAAAGCTGTAATTTTTTGTATAGAGAGCTTTTCCTTTCTTAAAGGAATCAACAGTCATGTCTATAATGCAATGACCGTCAGTGGTGCCATAAAACTTGCTTACATATATATTTAAAGAAAGGTCTTCTCTTACATTAGCTTTATTTAGAGCATCATTTAAAATCACTCTTAACTGTTCTTTTAAAGAAGAAGCCCAACGATGGTTATTTGCTGACAGCAAACTTACATTCGAAGTTTTTAGAACAATACCACCATCATTTAAAACCTCATTTAACTCAACATTAAGATCTCTTTTTACAATAAATGATGATGAACTTATATTCTCAGTTAAAGAGTACCTATCATAACTTATCTGTGAACTTGTACATGAACATAGCATTGAAAAACACAATGTGGAGGTAATAACTAACAGACGACTTATTTTCATTTTTTATCTCTTTGAAACCTTAGGTTCTATATCTTTATATTCAGATGAGAAAACCAATGAATTACTTTTTTGACCTACTTTCTTAATAGTTGGGTTTAACTCATTTAAAGACTGATTTAACTTATTTGAAATATCTAATAAGGATTTATACAGCTCAGAATTTTGGTTATAGCTGTTCAAAACTTTATTAAGGTTCTCTAAAGTATGATTCTTGTTAACAGAATCAGTTACCACTTTAACTGACTTTAGAGTGTTGTTTAAACTTACAAGTGATGAATTCAAATTATTAGAAACAGCATTCAAATCAAGAGAATTCAACTTTTTTGCAAATAACTGTAACTCATTTACCATATCAGTCTTTTTAACTAAAGGAATTACAGCAATATCTCTATATATGCTCTTATCTGAGCGACATTTATTATGAGGATCAATAGTTAATTTAATGACACTACCAGGAGCAATAAGACTAGCATTATCAATCTGAGCACACAAAGTTTCGTTTTCTAAGTTCTTTGAAAAGACTCTTTTTGCCTTTAAAGAGCTTTCTTTATCTGTATCTAAAACAATTAAAGCTGGAATTTTATTTTTATAATCAAATACCTCAGAATCATTCTCATACCAAGGCATCTTTATTACCTGACCAATATCTAAGCCTCTAAAATTAACCTTGCTACCTATTTTTATATTCTTAATATCATTATCAATTAAAACCACAAACTTAGGATTATCTTTTAAATTCTCGTATTTAGCTGTAACTTTATCTTTATAAACATCAAATGATTCATTTGGTTTCATAGGTTCACCTTTCTCACTGGTAAACTGATTTACATTGATACTACCTGAAATAATATTTTCTAAATTAGGAATACTAAAATTAACACCAGATGGAGTAAGGCTAAAATCAACTCCTGAATCAACCCAAAAAACTGAATTTGAACTTACTAGTTGTGAATATGATTTCTTAATTAAAGCATTGTATACAATGCCGTCTTTGGCTATATCATAAGTAGAACTTACCACTATACCAATGTTAAAACCTTTGTAGTTGATCTGTGTACCGTTAGGAATAACACCTGTAGTATGACCAAATAGTTTGATTGGTATACCATGTTCATCTAATCCTAAAGGAATATCTTTTAAACATACAAATTCTGTTGAATTTTTATCAGATTTTCCTTTATAAATCTGAATATATGAACCAGATAAGATAGTTTCTAAACCTGTAATACTATGAGATTGAATTCTTGGTTTTACAATCCAAAACAACGAGTCTTCATTTAAGAGATCATCAGTGTCACTGTACATCCTAATTTTAGCTACAGCACCAGAAAAGTCCTTTGATAAGGAAACAGACTCAACAATACCAACATCTACAGATCTGAATTTAACAACAGTTTTACCAGCTTCAATACCAGATGCATCCTCCATGTGAAGTGAAACTAAAGGACCTTTATTAAAAGAATTTTCCCAAATTAAGAGAACAGTAGTGATTAAAGCTACAATAGGAACTAGCCAATATAGCGAGATTTTGTGTTTTCTTAATTTAGCATTTTTAATCTCATCCATAATTATCCCTTATTCCATATAAGTCTTTCATCAAATGCTTCAGCCGAAAAAACAGTAATAATAACCACACTACAGAAACAAATGATTGCAAAGCCAGGTTCAATATTTAAAATATTACCTATTTTTACTATAGAAGACATTATGATAACCACATAAACATCAATCAAAGACCATCTTCCAATAAATAGGACAAACCGGTATAACCTACTTACTCTCTTATTTACAACAATCTTTGAATATTTAGTTGCATATAAGATAAACAACATTGAAATAATCTTAAAAGCAGGTATGAAAATTGATGCTAATAAAATTACAAATGAAACAAAATATGAATTCATTTGCCACATTTCAATTACGCCTTCAATGATATTTGAACCTGTATTTGATCCTATAAATTCAGTATACATAACAGGATATAAATTTGAAGGTAAGTAGAGAATTAGAGCTGATAACAATAAAGCTAAGCTTTTAGAAATACAGTTTTTTCGTCTATAAGTAACCTTACTTTTACATCTTGGACACAGATCGATATCATCGTTTGCTTTAAAGACATATCCACATTCTTGGCAAACTTTATAAGATTGACTCATAGCAGATTTACCAGCTATAAGTTTCAATTCAGATTGCTTTTTTATTTTTTCCCAAAGAATTGAAGGGTTAAACTTAAGACAACACCAAATCATTAAAACTGAAAAGATGAATGTTGTGTAAAAACCAACATAAAAAGTCACATCAGCTAAGGCTGTAAGCTTAATTAAGCTCACTACAATACCCAATACGAAGACATCTACCATGCACATGCCATGGTTAAATTGATAGAACTTTGCTAAAAATATATTAGGTTTAAGTCTAAAACCACCAATAAAAACAATTAAAGCTAAGACAGAAACAGGTGCAAAAAATGTAAAAAATAGAAAAACGTAAAGTAACAAGCCCCATTGTTTATTCAAAATTGAAACAATGGAATTTAACGACATAGCAGCACCTGTTCCCATAGCAGAAATTGACATAAAAGGTTCAATGATGCTGATAAAAAGAAATATTAAGGCAGCAAAAGCTACAATAGCAACGTCGCCTTCTTTTACTAGATTATTAGACAATAACTTTCGACCACATCTAGGACAGATGCAATCGTAATGCTTCTTAATTTGAGTGATAGATACCGTCAAATCACAGGATCTACACACAACATTCTTTTGCAATTTAAGTTATTTATATCCTTCCATTAAAACAACTTTATGCTGTTTTAATGATTCTTGAACATTGATAATTCTTTGATTTGAAGATCCTCTAAAATCAAGCTCTAATGATTTTTTAGCCATAACAAAAGGACCATCAACTACTACATCGACAAGTTCAAGTAACTGTCTTCTGATAGGGTCACTTTCTAGTTTATCAAAAGTAAAACCAGAATAAGCCCAAATTGAGTAATTTTTCTTTTTTAAGACATTGGCAAGTACTGCCAAAGATTTGGATTGAATGAAAGGCTCACCACCTGAAAAAGTCACACCTGTAACTAGAGGATTAGAGCAAAACTCTTCATAAAGAACTCTCAAAGAAACATCCATTCCACCATTTAAAGGCTGAGCCTGTTCATTATGACAACCTTTACAATGAAATGGACATCCTTGAGTAAAAATAACATACCTTATACCAGGTCCATCAACGATAGACTCTTTGACGGCACCTGCGATTCTTAAGGTTGTATTATCTAACACAGATAAATCTATATCGTCCATCTTAACTTATACAGACATATGCTTAACACGATCTCTTTCTTCGGCTCTCTTGCCATCATTAAAGCGATCTAAGGTACCTACAAGATAACCAGTTACTCTTCTGATCCTCTCGAACTTAACACCTTCACCTATAACACCATTCTTTGCATGTAGTCTTGTTTGCATACTAACCATTCTCCTAAAGTATAAAATTATAAGTTGTTGTGAAATTGTGATTATAGAAAACCTTCATGACAGGAAATTAGTCATGAAGGCTTTGTAAAAAAGGTAACTGCTAACCAGTACAGATACAGCCAACACCAAGCTTTCTTAAACGCTCAATGCTTACTCCTTCTCCATCTTTACGTCCGCATCTTGGACAAACATCTCCGATGATACCTACGTAGTTACATACAGGACAACGATCTACAGGGTGATTAATTGAACCGTAACCTACGCCACACTCCTTCATGTATAAGATTACATTCTTGAATGCTTCAACATTCTTTGTTAAGTCACCATCCATTTCTATATAAGAGATAGAACCTGCATTACATAATGCATGGAAAGGACCTTCAGTCTTAATCTTATCAGCAGCAGAGATTTCATAATAAACAGGAACGTGGAAGCTGTTTGTGTAGTATTCACGATCTGTTACACCTGGAATAGAACCATATAATCTCTTATCAATCTTAACAAATCTACCTGATAGACCTTCTGCTGGGGTTGAGAATAATGAAAAATTCAAACCTGTATCAACTGTGTGTTTATCAGTTAAATCTCTCATGTGTTTAATGATCTTATAACCTAAGTCATAAGCTTCTTTGCTTTCGCCGTGGTGTTTGCCAATTAAAGCAACTAAGCACTCAGCTAAACCGATAAAGCCAACTGACATAGTACCGTTCTTGATAACATCTTCAATAGTATCTTCTGGATTTAATCTATCTGAATCAACCCAAACACCCTGCCCCATTAAGAATGGATAATTTAAAACCTGCTTCTTAGCAATTATTTCAAATCGATCCATTAGCTGATCAAATACCATATAAATCATCTTATCTAATGATTCAAAGAACTTACTGATAGAGCCATGAGCTTCAATTGCAAGTCTTGGTAAGTTGATAGTTGTGAAAGATAGGTTTCCACGACCAGGAATAATTTCCTTGGTCTTATCATAATAGTTTGAAACAACTCTGGTACGGCATCCCATTAATGCAACTTCTGTCTCTGGGTGACCAGGCTTATAGTATTGAGCATTATAAGGAGCATCTAAGAATGAGAAGTTAGGGAACAATCTCTTAGCTGATACTTTACATGCTAATTCAAACAGATCGTAGTTAGGATCACCTTTCTTAGTATTGATTCCATCTTTAACTTTGAAGATCTGTACAGGGAAGATAGGAGTTTCTCCACCACCTAAACCAGCATCAGTAGCAAGTAATACATTCTTCATAATCATTCTGTGTTCAGGTTGAGTACCTGTACCATAGTTAATTGATGAGAATGGAACCTGAGCGCCAGCTCTTGATTGCATAGAGTTTAAATTATGGATTAAAGCTTCCATAGCCTGATAAGTTTCGCGCTCAGTTAGTTTAATTGCTTCTGACATGATGTAATCAACATTCTTTGTTACATCTAACTCATCAGTATCATATTTCTTTAAAACTTCTAAAACTTTAGCTTTAATTAGAGCCTGAACTTCATCAGATAGACAAGTATCATACTTGTCATATAGTTCTTTGCAGTATTCTTTAACTTCTGATACATCAGCTTCGTCATTTCTTAAGCAAATGCAGATTACTTTACATAAGTGCTTTGAATAAGAAATAGCAACATATGGAGCTAAATCGTACTCGAATAAAGGAATTGACTGACCGCCATGCATATCATTCTGATTAGACTGAATAGCAATACAGCATAAAGCAGCAGCAGACTGAATTGACTGAGGCTCACGTAAGAACCCATGACCAGTGCTAAAACCACGCTTGAATAGATCTTTTAAACCGATCTGACAGCAGTTAATGGTCAGCATATAGAAATCTAAATCATGAATATGAATGTCACCACGTGAATGAGCAATAGAGTGCTCTGGTCTTAAAACGTATCTTCTAACGTAGTCTTTTGAACCTTCAGAACCGAAACGTAACATTAAGCCCATAGGAGCATTAGCATCTATATTAGCGTTTTCACGCTTTAAATCCATATCTGCAGTGCTCTTTGAGGTTAAGTCACGATAGATCTTAGTTAAATCAGTATTATAATTTCTTACATTAGTTCTGTTCTGACGGTAAAGAATGAAATTCTTAGCCTCTGAAGCCATACCTTCCTGAATTAAAACTTTCTCAATAATATCCTGAGTATTTTCTACAGAAGGCTCTTCTAAATTCTGTTTTTCAATGTCTGAAACGACACGTCTAGTTAACTTCTCGACTAAATCTTCTTCATATTGAGAAGTGGATTTATCATCAGGGTGTGCTGAAATAAGAGCTTTTCTTATTGCATTAGATATTTTGTCCTCATTAAAGGACACTTTTCGACCGTCTCTCTTAACAATAAATCTAATCATTTTTAGTCCAGAATTTTTTTATTTAATATTATATAGTTATATTTTTCTATATAAATCAGATGGTTAAATTGATATGTAACTGCGTTATATTATGTACAATAGAGTAATCTAATTCAATATTAAAATTTTTTATATTTTCTCAAATTAGCTTGACAGCTCATTTTGTAAAACTAATAAAACAATTCAATAAAATTAGTATTGACATCAAAATAAACCGATAAAAATAAATAGGTTATATAAGATAAAAAATGATTAATATTTTCTGCGATGTAATAGATAATTTTGGAGATGCAGGCGTCTGTTTGCGATTAGGTAGAGATCTGTGCAATAAAAAAGAACAAGTTAATCTATTTTGTAACGATCTTGAAACTATAAAAAAAATTATCAAAAAAGATGACACAAAGAATCAATATCTAAAAATCTCTTTATGGCCTAAAAAAGAAGATAACTTAGAGCTTATAGATACGGTTATACAAGCCTTTTCTGTAAGACTTCCTGAATACATTTATTCAAATATAAAAAAGAATAAAGATCTTGTAATAAACCTTGAATATCTCACAGCAGAGCCATTTGCTGATGACTGCCATAAATTGCCATCTTATTCAGATGGTATTGAAAGCTTCTTTTTCTTTCCTGGTTTTACCAATAAAACAGGAGGACTGGTAATTGAAGATACATTTTTAAAGAAATTAAAAAATAAAAATGATCTATTAAAATATCAGTTTGAAAATAAATTCAATAATAAAGATAGTTACATAACTCTCTTTAGCTATGAAAATTCTAATGTTAATTACATATTAAAGAATCTTTCTGAGTTTGCAAAAGGACAAAACAAATTTTTAACTATTATTGTGTTTGAAGGGAAGCCTCTAAATAACTTAAACCAACACTTAAATCTAAATTTAAGTGTTGGTGATTCCTATAAATTAGATAATCTTTTCATAAAAGTATCTCCAATGGTAGATCAGGATGAGTATGACTCTCTTCTAATAGGCTCATACATAAATCTAGTAAGAGGTGAAGATTCAATTGTAAGAGCAATGCTTACAGGTAATCCTTTCTTATGGCATATCTACCCTCAAGAAGAAAATGCCCATTTTGATAAGATCAATGCCCTTTTTGACAGAATGGACGAATTTTGTTCCGATAAAGAATCAGTAGAAATTCTAAGACAACTTACTTTAAGTTATAACGGAAACTCAGATTTCATTCATGATTTTGATTTCTCATCATTTATAGAAAAGTGGAAAAAACTATCTGAAGAATGGAGAGATTATTTGTTATCTTTAGGCTCTTTAACCGATAATCTTTTAGCATTTATAAGAGAAAAAAATCAATTTTCTTGATTAATAAATCCATAGATCTGTTAGAATGATACGTTAAATTTACCTTTTTAGGTAAATAGAGATGTTCTTTTCAGATAAGACTGTGCTTATCATACTATACAGTTTTATACAGGCAGTTTTATATAGGCAATGGTCAGATAAGGCATCCTAACAATACACATGTGTATTGTTTTGAATGGCTAAGACATAGATCTTGCCTAAATTTATTTTTATAACGTTAAAGGTTTTTACAATGAAGTTAGCTCAAGAAATCCGTACTGGCAACGTAATTATGTTAAACGGCAACCCAATGGTTGTTCAGAAGGCTGAGTACAGCAAATCAGGTCGTAACGCAGCTGTTGTTAAGATGAAGTTAAAGAATCTTCTTTCAAACGGCGGTACTGAGACTGTATTCCGTGCTGATGATCGTTTAGACGACGTTATCTTAGAGCACAAGGATTGCACATACTCATACTATGGTGATCCACTATATGTATTCATGGACGAAGAGTTCAACCAGTACGAAATCGAAAAAGACAACATGGGTGACGTTTTAAATTACTTAATCGACGGTATGGAAGACGTTTGCCAGGTTACTTTCTACAACGGTAAGGCAATCTCTGTTGAGTTACCTATCACCATCGTTCGTGAAGTAGAGTACACCGAGCCTGCAGTTAAGGGTGATACCTCAGGTAAAGTTGTAAAACCTGCACGTTTAGCTGGTACCGGTTATGTAATTTCAGTACCTGATTTCGTAAACATTGGTGACAAGATCGAAATCGATACTCGTACCAACGAATTCAAGAAGCGTGTTTAATTAAACACCTACCATAAAAAACGGCTTTATGCCGTTTTTTTTTTGATCTTTTTATAATCAAAAAAAATAAAGGAAGCCATCAAGACTTCCTTTACTTTTATCTATTAAGACAGATTAGAAGGTGTAACGAGCACCAACATTGAACTCTGTACCGCGTAACTCAGCTGAATCGTACTTATCATCTGAATTTGCGTCGAACTCAGCTTCTGCCCATACCTTGAAGTTAGGATTGTAAGTATACTTAACCTGAACAGGAACTCTTCTTAAATCGTAGTTATCCTTCTCAGTGTAACCGTAGTACTTAAACTTTAACTGCTGTGTCTGGTAACCAGTGTAAACGCCGATACCATTGTCAAAGCCGTAACCTGCTGTAAACTCATAGCCCTTTCTATCAAAGTTATCTTTTAAGCCATTAGCTGTTACACCAGTAGCATTGCTCTGCTGATAATCAACTTTCTGAGAATAATATAAAGCAGCTAAATATAAACCATCACTTGATGAACCCCAAGCGATAGAAGTAGCAAAGTTCTTTGCGTTATTAATTCTCTTAGTAAAATCAACACCATCAAATTTATCTTTCTGACCATCGATGAAGTTGAAACCTGCTTTAATAGCTAAAGGTCCAAATACAACATTATCAAAGGTATAGCCTAAAGCTACAGCATAACCATTCTGAACATCAAACTTCTGACCAAAAATAGTTTGATTATCTGAAGCTGTCTCATAAGTTACTGATGCGAATAAACCGTTATTGTTATAGTCATAACGGAATAAACCATTACGTCTATCACCATTGATACCAGTATCGTTCTGAACATCAACGTACTCAAAAATATCGGTAGCAGCCATTACCTGTCTTGTTGAATCAAGAGTCTAACCAGCAATTAACTTACCGAAAGAACCAAAATCAGCACCTACATACTGCTCTCTTGATTTTAGATTATCACCAGTTTGTTTGTTACCATCAGCCATATCCCACTCAGAGAATGCTAATACTGATAAGTAATCAGTAACTTTGGTGTTACCTGCAACGCTGAAACGTGATGAATTAACTAATGAAGCATCTTTGTAGCCAGCTTTTTTATAGAATCCATTGTAAAAAACTGACTGAACACGACCACCTACTGTTAAGGTAGTACCATCTTTATCATATACAGTAGCTGCTGAAGCAGTTGCTGAAGTAGCTGCTAATACTACAGCTAATGCTAATAATGACTTTTTCATAAATATAATCCCTAAAAAAATAATATATATGTTTGTATTTATTTATAGTTATGTTCTTTAAGAACATGGCTTATTCTCAAATAAATCACGTCTAATTACAAATACAATTTTTTTATATGAAGTTATAGGAATTGCTTATATCAATTTATTTCTTTTATTTTCAAATAATTATTTAAAATTTTTTAAAAGTGTGATCAAATTTGGACATTAATTATTTTTTATATCAGCAATAATTAGATAAAAATTAAGAAACATTATTTAGATTTAGATGTCTGTATTTTGTAAAATAAGAAACTGTTAAAAAGCTGTTGAAAAAATAGGTAAAAGTTGTTGAAAACCTATTGATAACTTTTAAGTGTAAACGGTATAATTTTTAGACTGTTGATAACTATCCACTTTTCAACAATTTTTCCATACTAATTAACAACCTTTTTAAGAGATTTATTTATTAGTAACAAATTGAAATAAAACAAAAAATTTAGTTTTTAACAAAATTTTCGTTACTAATAATAAAAATAATAAGATATATATATTAATAAATTAATATTTACTTATTATTTAA